>Ga0136557_1000022_pt1 | contig 139709 bp, 133 predicted proteins | sample AntRauTorckE6832_FD_104796 | JGI IMG/M metagenome (GOLD analysis project Ga0136557, IMG submission 104796) | Saline lake microbial communities from Rauer Islands, Antarctica - Metagenome Torckler E6 #832 | ecosystem: Environmental > Aquatic > Non-marine Saline and Alkaline > Saline | place...
AAGGAAACACCCCCACGGGCGTGGGGAAGACCAATCCATCAGCGTCAGGATAGCATCCCAGTTGGAAACACCCCCACGGGCGTGGGGAAGACCGCCTGCTGGTGTTAAAATGTTTGGCGACAGCGGAAACACCCCCACGGGCGTGGGGAAGACAGTGAGAAAGCTATATTATATAACTGAAAGCACGAAACACCCCCACGGGCGTGGGGAAGACCGGTATTATGACTTAACAATAGATCAATGCTTGGAAACACCCCCACGGGCGTGGGGAAGACTGGCCTCGACTAGACGGTATAGCATCAACACTAGAAACACCCCCACGGGCGTGGGGAAGACAGTTTTCCAGTGGCCGAATGCACCGGCAACAGGGAAACACCCCCACGGGCGTGGGGAAGACACCAAGATGATGTAGTGATATTCCTACCACACCACCATATACTGTGCAAATGCAATGGGCACAAAAATGATGAATCACCGTTTCAAACAAAAAATCACTCTTCTGATGTTGGGATTATTCTTTTTTCAATGACCAATTGCAAACCGGAGATTTCCGTAAGTTCGCGCTTTGTATCCCCAACACCTACGATCTCGTAACCAGGCGCCTCAGGTATGCGACGAAACACCATGAGCCCGCTTTCTAAAGGGCAGTGATCATAAAGATAATCCACCACCTTTTGGGCTACGGCGTCCTTAATCCCAGAGACAAAGACATTAGGGCGCGGTTCAACAAACCAGAGCTTCATGCGCCCGCGTACTGCCGGGGGCAAATCATTTGCGATTACGACGAGCATTTTTACCCTTCAACATTTCATTAATGTCTTTGCCAATCTTATCAAGTAAATCGTAATCTATTACCCGTTGGCGAAAAGAGGCAGATACCATGTGCTTATTGTATTTTCCTGCCATTTCCAGCGTCAGCGAAAAAGCCAGGTCAATACACAAGTGTTCTTTATACAGATCTGCCATGTCGTAAACGAATGGCAAGGGACTGCCTGAATGGATAAATCCTATATGGGGTGAATATCCCATGCTGTGTAATGCAGAGCTTAAAATTCCATACAATGCCGCATTACAGGCAGTAATCACCTGATTGGTAACATCACTCAGCTGAAACTTACCCGGTGCATAGCTGCGCCCCTTCCAGCCTACGCCATATTCTTTCGCTTTTTGTTCATAAAGGGCTCTAACGCGCTGCCCCTCCATGGGCATAAGCTCTTTTAACGTCTTATCCGCAATATCCGCTTCAGGAAAGCGCCGGGCAAACATACGCTTGGCAACTTCCAAAGACTTTTTTGGATCAGCTGAAAGCTGCATTTGTTCGCGCATGTTGCGGGTATCTGATGTTGGTGTTTGACCACAAGCGTAAAACAGCAGACTGTCTTCACCTACCCAGCAGATACTGCAATTTGCCTGTGCCGCCACCTTCACCGCCTCATGGGTGACGCTGGTTCCGGGTCCCAGCAAAAGGCAGTTGAGGGTGGCAATCGGCAGGCGGACAACATTGGCCTCGCTGTCGATCCATTTGATACTCGCATCGTCAATCTCAAGGCGTCCGCGTTCAAGATAGATAAAAGGATACTTATCTTTTACCTGCGGCAAGCTATCGCGAGTTACTTTAATCAGCAGCCTGGTTGACGGCTTCTTTGGTGTAGAAGCTTCAGAAGGCATAAAACAAACTCACCTGGCGATCGCGGTAGCGCTTATCTTCTCCGAACTGAACGGGGACATCGTTGAGGGTCAGAACTTCATCCGCCTCGCGCTCCTCACTTACGCCATGTTCCACTCGAAAATCCTCTATACGTTGCTTTCCAAGTGCGATTTCTCCTGCCCTCTGTAGAGCATCTTCTTTACTGTCAAAAACGTCCCGATAGATAAAATCAGTGGGCACACAATTTTTGCGCCCAAGATAAATATCCCAGACCGGGTTCTTTAAAGCATCCTTTATAATTTCAGTTTTAGGTTCAGGAATTTCGAGGGTTACTCCAAAAGCTGCTTCCTGTAAATAGTAGCGGTAGGTCATTTTTGTTCCCCCGCCAACTGCCTTTTTCCCTTCGCTCGTTTTAGGTATCATTAAACTCGTCCAGGGATCGCGATCATCATAACCACTCCCAACCATATGGAAATCTCGCAATAAGGGTTCGCGCTCATTTCTGACCAATTGCCCCTCTTTGTTTCTACACCGGACATAAGAGATTACCGTCTGATCAAGCATGGCGAACTCTTTAAGAAGGTCATGTTGTGGTCCACCTGCACCCAGTGCGGCACAAAGCAGACCCATAACCCCGGATTTGGTGGGAAATGAAAGGGTATCCCGGCGCCCGAATTTTGAATCGAACCCCCAGGATTGCAGCGGTGCTTCGAGCCATAATAAAATATAAGGATTACCCATGGGTTTACCCCTCAAGCTCGAATCCGCCGGCATGTTTCTTTAGTGCGTCAACCAGATCATCTATGCTGAAATTATCTTTTGCACCATAGGTATATTCAGCCTGCTTGCCAAACATACTGCCGTGAAGTATCTCTTGTTTTTCCAGGTAAGCAGACATTGTTTCAATGCTGGGGTGAATAAATCCACCTTCTTTGGCCTTGACCGGCGTCTCAAAAGGCACCTGCAAACGCTGCCCTTTGCGCACTAGAACTTTGGCAAACCCCCAGGGACAAGCACCTGACTGGGTAGCCTGACGTGCAGCAGGCAATGCCACAAACAGCGCTTTTGTAAAGTTTTCTACAGCTTCTGGCAGATTCTGCCCATCCATATTCTGCCATAACTGACCTAAATCAAGACTTACGTAGCGGTAATATGTAGCGGAATTAAATTCAAGGCTTCCCATATGCGCGGAGCCCGGTTCAGTAGCGCAGTCATCTAAAGCGGTAAAAAACTCAACTTCATTGCTCACTTTATGGGTAGAGATGGCATGGGAAAATGAAGCTGCGGCTTCAACGTTCATATCAGCAGAATTTGCTACCATCCTGCCAAAAAGGGAGATATCAAGCCCATCATGAAAAGCATTGAAGTCATTCAGTATCCCACTAATACTTTTGATCTTATCCATCCGCCTCTTTTCTTCCTGGAGTTCTGAAATCAAATCGTTATTTTTTTCTTTTTTTGCTGTTTTTAGATCCTTTTTTACCAAATCAATTTTTGCATCAAGTTCTGCCAACGAGAAATTAAACTCACTCATTGCAGTAGCAACCCTGCCGGCATCGGAATTACTTAAAAAAACCAGCGTGGAAGTCTTCATCTCACCGGTTTTGTCGTCTTTGGACGACTTATCGTCAAGCACTTTCGACACGTACTCAGCCAAGCCCTGTATATGCTCACTCAACTCTGCGGTGCCTTCTAATTGCTTAGTCTTCAAGTTTTCTTCGCAGGCTGCCACAATCAGCTTTGTTACTCGTTTTGTCCGAATACCAAGATTGGTCCCGAACTCGTGCATAGCCATACGCACCGGGCGTTTCCATGCCTGTGAACTTACCCGAGCGCGCTGCACCCCGCCCACGATGGCGGTTTTGGGTGCGCCTACATCATCACGGTTCAGGCAGGTTACGGGGAACGGCTGTAAAATGTGAAATTCAATGCGCTGATTTTTGAGTGGATTTTCTGTAGTCATGATATTTTCTCCTGTAGTTTGCTTAGGTTGGTATTGTTTTCAAGCGTTTATTAATCATCCAAGGGCACTATCTGCAGTAAGCCAAAACCAAAAGCGCGCCCACGTCCGATTCCGTGTAAAAAACTTCGTCGAAACACATTCGGATCAGCCACCTGCAACACTCCTTTGATGGTGGCATACCCATGGGTTATGTCGCGCCCACCTTTTGTAAAAACCTGTACCCCGATCTTTTCAATTTGCAGCTTTTCGACATCAATCCTAAACCCCCAGGATTTTTCAGCCCTTTCCACAAACCATTCTGCGACTTCCTCACGTGTACGCATGGGTACAATTTTACCTGTCTGCTTATCGCGTTTAGTAGGATTCAGGGTGACCTCGAATGCATAGCGTCCATATGCCAGAAAACCCTCAGGTATCGGTCTGGTTTCCACGTGCCCAAACTGCGGAGTCTGATGTGGTTTGCGCTCGGATAGCATCAGAATCTGCCGCGTGTTGAAATCCCCCCCCTTATCAGCAAACGCGATACCGCTGGGTACACTTCTCTGTTTTTCATCTTCAGTGCGAGCATCTTCAAACAACCCGTAAACGACCCGGTGCAAAGCGTAAGCGTCTTTTACTTTAAGGGCATTCATATCTGCCCGACTCAACTTCAGCACACTGGCATATGCTATTACGTCTCTATCCATTTTTTTATTCCTCCATACCCCGTGCGTAGAAGTCCTGCGCCCAGCGAGCTTTTATGCGGGTCTGGCTTTCGGAATGATCGAACCAGAGAAGATCATCAAGCAGGCGGGCATAATCGAGATCGACATTGCTTTTAGATGCGATCAGATTAAGTACAGGGCGGATAATGCGGCAAACCTCTGCTACGTTTTCACACGCAAGTAAGCGCCGCAACCTGGCTTTGGCTTGTTCGCTGGCATTGCCCTCTTCGTAGCAACGTGCGATGCCTTTGCCGATATAAACGTTGCCGTTTTGCTCTGCCTTTGCGCGCGCTATAGCGGCGCCAATGGTCGCAAATGGAATACGTTGATTCTCATATTCCAGGTTTACATGAAATCCGGCGAGAATCTCCCAGCTCTGATATTCTGTAGCCGGATTGTCAGCTCGGGTCAGTGCAGCACGCACACCTTTATCGCTATGGCAGCGGTTGATGACGTAATCAACAAACGCCTTGCCTCTGCTGGAGTTCTGCTTATCTTTGCGTGCCGGTTCTGTTATCTCTGCACTCATGCGGCTTTCTCCTTACGTGAATTTCCAAGATACTTGCTCAGGTTGGGACGGTTTTGGGCCCATGCATCCAACTGGCGTGCAGTCTCTCTGGGGCAATAAGTGTCGTAGGCTTTGAAGGCAAACCCGGCGAAAACTGGGCGTAATGCCTGCACCTGTTCTGCATTGCCACAAGCAAAAACCAGATCCTGGAACCGGCGTTCACAGAGTTGCCAGAAAAGATTACCTGTCTGAGATGCCAGTCCTTTGTTTTCCATATTTTGATTTTTAAAATAGGAAAATGTCTTGCTGTAAACAGTTTTTGAAATTTTTTCGAGTTCATTCATCTCCAACTGAAGGTTGTTAAACCATATATCTCCGAGGATGGAACATTCCAGTTTGATTAAGGATTCAACAAAATCATCTGATCCCGCCACATACTGTTCACCTGCATTACTGCTTACGCGCAACCCCCCTGACCATATTCCAAGTTCAGGAATAACTTTTATAGCGCGCCCCATGCACAAACTAAGTTGATAACATTCATTTTTGTTTGAACTATTTTGCGACAGGAAACTCATGAGAGCAGTAAGCACCCGCCAGGGGCGCTTTTCCGGATCTGACCAGATAGCCTTTGGATCTTTACTCGAAAAATCAACTGAAACACTCGGATCGACAACACCTTCTTTGTAGCCGGGATGAGAAATACCTTCTGAATAGTGCATACCTTCTTCAGTCAGTAAACAAAATCGTGCTAATGGCAACAATCTTCCCATCAGACTGATTTTTAAATTTTCGGCTTTTACACATTGCTCTCCATCAGGCATATCCTCCCATGGTGCTGTGCCCAGTCCTTTTGGATAAATGCCAAGCTTTACAAAATCATCTCTGGTAAACAAATTTAGTCGCAGGGTTTCCAGCAAACTGCCACTTTGTAAAAAATTGTGCAAAAATCCGAGAAACCCCACCGACGGCCCAGGTTTACCGGTAGAGGATTTTCCTTTATCATTACATTTCCCCTGATAGCCAGGGGATAAAATCACTGAGTTATCTGTCTTCTTACCTCCCAGTCCAAAGCCCATCAACTGTACGATCAATAATGCTTTATCTGCATCGCTCATGGAACGTTCAACCTGTCCCTGATTCAGAACTGTAGTATTCCCGGTTGACACCTCCGGAAGAACCGCACCAAAGGGTTGAATTGCAGCTGTTTTGATAGCTGGCATCTGCAAAAACGGTTTATCCCCGTAGAGAAAAAAACGTCCATGCCATTGGTCCAGATATTCAAGGCACTTTTCAGCCATCCCTGCCACCTTCAAGTCAGCCCAATCCCGATCATTCTCAGGCGTATAGGCTGCCTGGGCAATTGCAAGGAGAAGCTTGGTCAACGCTATTTTCTGCACCGGATTGCCCCCAAGTGCTCGGTATTCCGGGCGGGTAAATATCTGGCGCAGACTGACACGCCCCACATCAGCTACAGGTATCCAGGGTTCATCAATCAGATTAAAGTAGTTTTCCGGCACTGTATTTTCCTCCCTATTTTTTTCTCGCCCAATAACCGAGCGTGGCATCGTAACCCAATTCATAGGCATCATTTATTGCACTATTATCCAATCCTCGCAGAGCCACACTATCATCGACCAGAGCCAGGCGCAACAGGGTGCTTTCATCTTCTTCGGGCGAACCCAGGTAGAAATAATCTGCAAGCCACTGAAGATGCTTTTTGCTTACAGATCTGGGGGCCATGTGCTCAGCAACTTTGGCTGTGTTTTGCATCAAAATGGCGGTAACCTCGCGCCATTTTTTACGCGGAAGGGAACGACCATTGTGTGGCACCCAGAGTTTGTCTTTGTTGAGCAGGGTTATCCAGGTGCCGCGCTTCTGATGGTCATGCTGATATGCATGTACAAGAAGAACTTCCGTTGTCTCTATATCACTATGACGGGTTTTGGCTCTTTCTTCTGGCATTGTTGTACCTGCCCGGGATAAGCCCAGTAATGCAAACCGCTGGAGTTTTTCCCGCTCCTTGTTCAGTTGGTGCAGGTACTTGCTGAACTCTTCGCCCTCCCCCTCTTTTGAGCAATAGGTTTCTTCAATCAGATCACGAATCTGGCCGGGGAGGTTGATTCGGGAAATGTTCTGCCATACTTCAAGGGTGCGACATAAAACATATGGAGCATATACTTTTGCGGTGGCCCCGAAGTGTTTTTCCGGGGCATCCAGTGCGGCACTCAGTTCAGGGGCAAGAATCCATGCCTCACGCTGAGCGGATTCCGGACGTGAGGTTTCATTATGGCGCCACAGTCTTCCCATTCTCTGCAGGAGCATATCCGTAGGCGCAATTCTGGTGACAAGAAAGTCAGCGTCAATATCAAGGGATTGCTCCAATACCTGGGTGCCAACTAGAACACGCCCTTGACAGGAACGATCTTCTGCCCCGTCTTTGCCGAAATATTTTACCCATTCACCCTCTATACAGGCTCTATCCGTCTTTATGAAACGTGAATGCAACAAGCCACAGGCAATCCCGCATTCGCAGGCACGTGCTGCGAGTTTGCGATAGATGGTTTGTGCATCATTGACGGTGTTTTCAATCCATAAAATCTGTTGCCCTTCTTCTCCTCTTTTCAACACCTCTTCAATGGCGGATACATCTGTATGGTGACCGATTAATACAGGAGAATCCTCTATTAATTCCGCTTCTAGCTCCTTTACCTCATCTTGGTTGGGCTGTGCGGTTATGAGTGGATATGCTTTGGATTTGGAGTTGATGTCAAGCAGAGTGGAACGGCGTTCTCGGGTTAGAGTAGCGCTCAAAATGATGACTGTGCAATGCAACTGGCGCAGGGCTTTTACCAGAGCATCCAGAATTGTTCCGGTGAAGGTATCGTAAGAATGTACTTCATCCAGAATTACAACCTTTCCCGTCAAAGCAAATGTGCGTACAAAGCCGTGCTTTACATTCATAACTGCCATAAGGGCCTGATCTATCGTTCCCACTGCAAAGGGGGCCAGAATCCCACGTTTCCCCTGAGAGAACCATGCGCCGCCAGGATTGGCCTCCTCCCCCATCTCAAAGCGTTTAAGCCAGGCATTGCCGTGGACAAGCAGGGACTCCTTGTGAGGTGATTTGTCATCGAGAATACAATGCAAAAATTGATTTACCCGATCATGGATTTTGTCGCTTGTCAGTTGAGTTGGGAGAGCAAAGTAAATACCCGTGGCATTATTACGTGCCATCAATTGATAAGCTGCATACAAAGCAGCTTCAGTTTTACCCAACCCCATAGGTGCTTCGAGAACGTATACGCCCGGCCCCGTTACCGCATCAATCAAGCTAAGTTGGGTCTGCTTGGGCGAGAAAGGGAAAACTTCATTGAAACTCAGATCCTGTTTTATCTCTGGTGGGATAAATCCAGCGGCATCCAGCGATGTCTTAACTTGTGACTGCCAATCCTGTCCGGGATTTTCAAATGCTGACCCAGATCCAATCCAGTCAGATACAGTGGTCAGTCCAGCTAAAACGCGAGCTTGAAGATCATCCTCAACAGTGGGGAACTCTATTGCCAAAGTATGTTTTAGATATCCAACCAATTCAGTACGTCTGGTCTGCCAGGCTGAACCGCCAAACACTTCGCTGTTGGCCTGGTATAAAGACAAATTGGGCGAAAACCCGTGATGTTGTCCGAGTATTTGCGGTATATAACTTCCGACACTCTCTACTTCAAGTGCCGCCTGACTCACCCCGGCATGTCCGCCCCACCGTCTTTCCATTTCCTGATTGAATTGCCGTAATGATGACAATACTGTTTCATTTGTTTGCGACAGGGCAGAATAAATTTTCTTTTGAAAGGTAGGGCTGATCTTGCCAACATCATGTGTGGCTGCAATCAGTTCCGAACCTTCAGGGAATTCGGCGTTGTGCAACCAGTCAGGAAATCGTTTTAACAATTCGCGCGCAACCTCTCCAACAATTTGGCAATGCTCAGTAACAGTTCGACCCGGTAGATTTAGCCCTTTTTCGGTTTTATAGGATTTAGCAAGGCATTGATTCAATGGCAGGGGTGGTTGGTGCTGTGACCCAATTTTTCGAGCCCTATGTTTTCCGAGCATTTAAATTCCTTTCATATAGAACTGCGGCAAATCCCATTATTCAAAATCTGCAATAGCGATAGTTTTTGCTATGAAACACATAGACCATTAATTCTATCCATTAGTACACGACCACCCCAGCCTTATGCTTCTCTAAAAATAAAAATTCACACTATTATAAATTCTAATCTTGTACAACGTTTCTAATGTTACTCTGCAATGACATCCGCAACGCATCTATAAACAAACTGGCAGCACCAGCGGCTATATGTTAATTTTCTTGGAATTAAGGATGGTTTACTCCCTGCCAGACAAAGGACTGCCGTTGTGACACAAGCAGCGCTTGAAATTCAGCATCTGGAATTAACGCTTGGTGGGCAGCTCCTGTTTCAGGATCTCAATCTGAGGTTGGAACCGGGTGAGAAGATGACCCTTACCGCCCCTTCCGGGGGCGGCAAATCCACACTGCTGCGATGGATTCAGGGCCTAAAGAGTAGGTTATGCTGCTTCTGCCTCTGGGGCTGCTGCTGTGGTTGCGGGTGCCGATTCTGGGGCAGACCCTGACTGCGGTGCTGCGCATGACCGTGCAGCTGCTGTTCGTTGGGTTTTATCTGCAGTTTATATTTGATCTTAACAACCACTGGCTTAACGGGGCGTGGGTGTTGATAATGGTTGGAGTGGCGGATTTCTCCATTATACGCGGGTGCCGTTTGCGTTTACGCCGTGTGTGGCTGCCTGTATTCATGGCCCTGGCACTGATCAGACATTGCTACGGTTGATGAGGTTGACAATGACTTTAACGATGGTGTCTTTCTCTGCGGGTTTGCTCTCGGCGATCAGCAAAGTAAGTGCCACCAGTGCATTGTCGGCCAGACGCTTGGAGCCGTCGTCGCGGTAGAGGATGCCGTTACGCGCGAGAAAGAAGATAAACACAGCGGCGGCAATGCGCTTATTGCCATCGGTAAAGGCGTGATTCTTGGCGATGAAATAAAGCAGGTTGGCCGCCTTTTCTTCGATACTGGGATAAACATCCTTGCCGTCGAAGGTCTGATAGATGGCGCCGATAGCACTTTTGAATCCCTGATCCTTCTCCTGTCCGAACAGACCGTCGAAATCGGTCTTCATCGATTTCACGATGTCGATAGCTTCGTCATACTCCAACACGAACGCAGCCGGGCCGCTGGTGACTTCGATGGTCAGAGTGCCGTGATCGTAGCGGTCGAGGGTGGCCAGAGCGTAGGCATAGTCAGTGATGACCTGTAGTATCTCTTCCCCGGCGTCGCTGACCAGTTGCTGCTGTTCCAGAGTGCGGGATAACAGCGCTACGGCTTGCTGCATTTCGAGCAGCTTTTGTGTCTGCTCCGCCAAACGCTGCTGATTCAGTGTATAACCTTGAACCAGATGGTCTCGCAGAACCTTGGTTGCCCACTGGCGGAACTGAATACCGCGCTGAGATTTAACCCGATAACCAACCGAAATAATGACATCGAGATTGTAGACATTTATTTTACGCCGTACTTGTCGTTTGCCTTCTTTTTGAACAACCGAGGATTCCTCGGTTGTTGCTTCCGGTTCAAGTTCCCCGTCATTGAAAATATTCCGGATATGCAGGCCGACAGTATCGGTATCCTTTTCAAACAGTTCGGCCATCTGCTTCTGCGACAACCAGACCGTATCCTGATCAAGCTGCACCTTCAGCGAAGCTTCTCCATCCTGCGTGGTAAAAATGGCTATTTGACGTTCTGTGGTATTCATCTATCCTCCTACTGGGAGCTCTTGCAAAAACTGCAATAACTCAAATAAAATCCATTTCGTTGATCTTATTAACTCCCTGAAGAAGCAGGGGAATATTCTTCTTGTAGTTGTATCTATAAACACACCTTAAAGAAACTGCTGAATATTTACTAACATTTTCTATAATCCTGTCTTTCTAACCAACCTGCCTGACTTCTTCGCCCTTGTTTTAGTAGGTGCAACTTGAAACTGGCAGCCCCACCGTCTATGTGCTAATTTTCTCATAATTAACCGGGCCTTCTCCCTGCCATCAAAAGGACTACCGTTTTGACCCAAACAGCGCTTAAAATTCAGCACCTGGAATTGACCCTTGGCGGGCAGATCCTGTTTCAGGATCTCAACCTGAAATTGGGGCGTGGGGAGAAAATAACCCTTAGCGGCCCTTCCGGGTGCGGAAAATCGACCCTGATGCGCTGCATTCTGGGGTTTGTTCCGCCGGATGGCGGTTCTATCGAGGTTTTTGGGGAGAATCTCACCCCTGTTTCGGCGTGGGGGTTGCGCCCGCGTATTGCGTATGTGCCGCAGGAGCCTGAGCTGGGCTCGGGAAAGGTGCACACGCTTGTGGATAAAGTGTTTGCCTACCGTAGCAACCGCCACATGCAGGGCAGGCGCGAGCGCATTCCAGAACTGCTAGAACGCCTGCTTCTGCCTACCAGTATCCTCGATAAATACACTACGGATCTTTCCGGCGGGGAGAAGCAACGCATCGCCCTGATGCTGGCCCTTGTGCTGGAGCGGGAGCTGATTCTGCTTGATGAGGTGACTTCGGCGCTGGATAAAAATGCCAAAGAAGCGGTGATGCAACTGCTTGGCGCGATGGAGTCTGTGTCCATGCTGGGGATAGCCCATGACCGGGAATGGCTCGATTTTGCGGATCAAGTTGTGGACATGGGGGCAGCACCAGGAATAAAGGAAGGTGGAGCATGAATATCATCGATATCGACCCGTTTCACCTTGGAGCCGGCTATCTGCTTCTGCTTCTGCCCCTGGGTCTGCTGCTGTGGTTACGTGTACCGATTCTGAACCAGACCCTGATTGCGGTACTGCGCATGACGGCGCAGCTGCTGTTTGTGGGGTTCTATCTGCAGTTTATCTTTGACCTCAATAATCACTGGATCACGGCGGCGTGGGTGCTGATAATGCTCACAGTGGCAGATTTTTCCATCATCCGCGGGTGCGGGCTGCACGTTCGTCGCGTGGTGGTTCCGGTATTTGTGGCCCTGATGCTGGGAACCCTGATCCCGCTGGGGTATTTTGTCCTTCTGATTCTCGGTGGCGAAAAAGCCCTGCACGCCCAGTACCTCATCCCCATCAGTGGCCTGATCCTGGGCAACTGCCTGCGTGCGGATATCATCGGCCTGCGAACCTTTTACACCAATCTGAAGAAATACGAAAAAAACTTTGAATTCACCCTGGCAAAAGGGGCAAGCCTGCATGAGGCGTTGCGCCCGTATATGCGTGAGGCATGCGAGGCTGCCCTGGCTCCGAGCCTTGCCACCATATCCACCGTGGGGCTCGTTTCACTCCCGGGTGTGATGACGGGGGTGATCCTCGGGGGTGGCGACCCTATGGTGGCGATCAAGTATCAGATAGCCATCATGATTGCGATCTTCAGCGGCACCGCGATTACAGTGATATCCGCCCTGCACTTCAGTATTCGGAATAACTTTCTTGCCGGGGGCAATCTTGATGCAGGGATATTTGCGCGTAAAGAGAGATGAAGAAATGCTGTAGAACTTTTGCAGATACCGGAGCAAAGGGGGACCTTGCACCCTGTAGAGTTTGATCAATGTTTCTGGTGGGAGAGTTTTCCGTCCCCTTTCTTTGGTGTAGACCCTAAAAAAGTTGTTACGCCGCACCCGCAAACAAAAAAAAGCACTCACAGCTAAATGCCGTAAGTGCTTGAATTTTTTGGCTCCCCGGGCCGGACTCGAACCAGCGACAGGGTGATTAACAGTCACCTGCTCTACCAACTGAGCTACCGGGGATCGTGTCGTTGCGACAGGAGAGGAATATACGGAAACACGTGTCCTATGTCAAGAGATATTTGCCCCGTTTTATGCCCTGACAGGCAGAATATTTATCCACGCTGTCCTCCCTTTTTCAGATCAAGTAGAACCAGCTTCGCAATCGCTTTTAAGGTGTCAAACACCCCGGTTCCCGTCATGGCGCAGGCACGGAATTCCGGCACTTTATTGGGGTTCAGATATTTCTGCAGCTCTTCGAGCGGGGAAATATTGGGGAGATCCTGTTTGTTGTACTGCATCACAAACGGCATGCTGTCCAGATCGTAGCCATGTTCATCCAGATTGTCGCGCAGGTTTTCCAGGCTTTCTATGTTCGCATCCATGCGTTCTTCCTGCGAGTCGGCCACAAACACCACCCCATCTACCCCTTTTAGGATCAATTTACGCGAGGCATCATAGAACACCTGCCCCGGCACCGTATACAGATGGAAGCGGGTTTTAAAACCTCGAACCTCCCCCAGTGCAAGGGGGAGAAAATCAAAGAACAGGGTGCGCTCCGTTTCAGTTGCGAGAGAGATCATCTTGCCCTTCGATTCGGGCGCGGTCTTCTGATACACGTATTGCAGATTGGTGGTTTTGCCACACAGGCCGGGGCCGTAGTACACAATCTTGCAGTTAATTTCGCGCGATGCATGATTTATAAACGACATGGTATCCCCTCAGTTAAACAAATTATCTATGTCGTCATCGGTAATTTCCGCAAACGGGTTGGAACTCTGGCCATCTTCGGCCTTCTGTTCCTGTCGCGTGGCGATATCCTTAAAAACCCCGGCCAATGCTGAACTGGCACGTTTTACCCGCAGCCGTACAAGCCCCAGAGAACTACTATTGTCGAATATGACCACCAGAATTACGCGGCTGGCGACAATAGATAGATGGATACTGTCGTTTTCCCCCTCATGAAACTGGATAGAGAACTCTTTTTCTCCTATCAGCTTCGCCAACCCCCCCGTAGTGGCAATATTGCCTGCGGTAAGGGATGCGAGGCTGGTGATATCGAGGCCGGAGACCTCTCCCACAGAGGCTATCATCTGCCCGTTTTTATCCACCAGAAATATTGCCTTTGCGTGCGCTGCCTTGAGAAGATGGGCAATTATTTCTTCTATCTGAGCTATCTCTTCATCGTAGAGCTCAAAGGTTGACTGGACACCGTACATGGGGTTCTCCCGCAGGGAATGATCGGATATCGGAACTTGAGAGTGTGCATAGAACTGGCACCCCGGTTAATGTTAAGGGCACTTAGAGCATCACTCACTTATATCATCCGTACCACCCCCACGCAAGGTCTTAGGAGAAGCGCAATAAGGGGTGCAGATAAAACAACAAAGCTCCCACCACGCGGATGCGCAACGGGAGCTTTGTTAAAGTGCTGACAAATCAGCTATGGATTACTTTTCTTCGGTGCCACAATCCGGATCCATGGCAGCGAGCTTCTTGTACAGCCCGTAACGTGCAGAGGTTTCCTTGGTTGCCTGTTCCATCAGCTTTGCGGCTACTTCCGGCTGGTTCTTCTTGAGAACGCGGAAGCGATTTTCACTGTAGGCAAAGTCTTCAAAGGATATGCTCGGATCCTTGCTGTCAAGCTGGAGCGGGTTCTTGCCCTGGTCGCTCAAGCGCGGATCGTAGCGGAACAGAGGCCAGTGCCCGCAGTTCACGGCTTTCTTACATGCTTCGATGGCACTGGTCATGTCGATGCCGTGGGCGATACAGTGGCTGTAGGCAATGATGAGTGACGGGCCCTCGTAGGCTTCCGCCTCGATAAACGCCTTCACGCACTGAGCCGGATTAGCGAGGGATACCTTGGCAACATAGATATTACCGTAGGTCATGCTGATCATCCCCAGATCCTTCTTGCCCTGGCGTTTACCCCCAGCGGCAAACTGTGCTACCGCGCCCAACGGTGTGGCCTTGGATGCCTGACCACCGGTGTTGGAGTACACCTCGGTATCGAGGACAAGGGCATTGATGTTCTCGCCGGATGCAAGAACATGATCCAACCCACCGTAGCCGATATCGTAGGCCCAGCCGTCTCCACCGACAACCCAGACGGACTTTTTCACCAGGTAGTCTGCAACACTTAAGAGCTGCTTGGAGGTATCATCCGGACATTGCTCGAGACCTTTTTTAAGGGTCTCGACCCGGGCACGCTGCTCTTCGATTCCCTGCTGCGTGCTCTGATCTGCGTTTTGAATCTCTTTGATCAGATCAGCGTATTCGCTCCCCGCTTTGCACAGCTGCTCTGAAGCGGTGTCGAGAAGCTCAAGAGCGTATTCGTTGAACTTATCCACCGAGAGGCGCATGCCGTAACCGAACTCGGCATTGTCCTCAAACAGAGAGTTGCTCCATGTGGGACCGCGACCGTCTTTGCGGGTAGTATACGGTGTGGTGGGCAAGTTGCCGCCGTAGATGGACGAGCACCCGGTGGCGTTGGCAATAAGGGCACGGTCCCCGAAGAGCTGCGAGAGCAGCTTCACAAACGGGGTCTCACCGCAGCCGGCACAGGCACCGGAGAACTCAAACAGCGGGGTGAGGAACTGACTGCCTTTCAAGGTGTGGCGCTTCACGCTGCTTTCCTCTACTTCGGGCAGTTCGAGGAAGAAATCCCAGTTCTTTGCTTCCTGCTCACGCAATGGCGCCTGGAAGGTCATGTTGATCGCCTTCTTACCCTCTTCTTCCTTGCTCTTCGCGGGGCAGTTATACACACATGCGCCGCAGCCGGTACAATCTTCGGGAGCTACCTGGAGGGTAAATTTCTTGCCGGCAAATTCCTTGCCCTTCGCATCGACAGATTTGAAGGTTTCTGGGGCGCCTTTGAGGTTCTCGGGGTCGTACACCTTCATGCGGATAGAGGCATGCGGACATACGAAGGAGCAGATACCGCACTGGATACACAGATCCTCTTCCCACACGGGGATATTGACCGCGATATTGCGCTTTTCGTACTTGGCGGTACCCAGCGGGAAGGTGCCGTCACACGGCATCGCGGAGATGGGGAGATCCTGCCCCTTGGCTTCGATGATCGCTGCGGTGGTATTCTTGACGAACTCGGGTGCTTCGCCTTCGATGGCACCGTGGATGCGCAGTTTGCTACCCACTGCACCCGGCTTGATTTCATGGATATTCTCCAGCGCACGATCCACAGCGTCCTTGTTCATGTTGACCACTTTTTCACCGGCCTTGCCGTAGGACTTAACAATGGCATCCTTGATTTCCGCAATCGCGGTATCGAGCGGGATGATATTGGAAATCTTGAAAAATGCGGTCTGCATGATGACGTTGATCCTGGAACCCAGACCGATCTCTTCGCCCAGATGAACCCCGTCAATCACAAAAAACTTCAGCTCTTTATCTACAATATGCTGCTGCACCTCTTTGGGGATATTGTCCCAGACCTCATCCTTGCCATAGGGGCTGTTGAGGAGGAAGGTGCCGCCCTTTTTGAGGGATTTGAGCATGTCGTACTTCTCCAGGAAGGAGAAATTGTGACACGCGAGAAAATCGGCGCTGTCGATAAGGTACGGCGACTTGATGGGCTTCTGCCCGAAACGCAGATGACTGGTGGTCATGCTGCCGGCCTTTTTGGAGTCATACACAAAGTAGGCCTGCACGTAGTTATCTGTGGTTTCGCCGATGATCTTGATGGAGTTTTTGTTCGCCCCCACGGTCCCGTCGGACCCCAGACCGTAGAACATGGCCGCATAACCTTCGGAAGGTACACGGAAACTCGGATCGAAATCGAGGCTGTTGCCGGTGACATCGTCCTTGATGCCTACCACAAAGTGATTTTTCGCTTCCGCAGCCTGGAGGTTATCGAACACCGCCTGCACCATGGCCGGGGTGAACTCGTATGAACCGAGACCGAAGCGCCCGCCAACTACGCGGGGATAACCCTGACCGGGATAGATTTTGGCTTCCATGGCCTCGCCAATAGCGGTGCGCACCACCTGATACAGCGGCTCGCCAATGGAGCCGGGCTCTTTAGTGCGATCGAGTACCGCGATATTCTTGACCGTTTTGGGCATCGCCGCAGCAAACGCCTTGGTGGGGAACGGCAGGAACAAACGAACCTTCAGGAGGCCGACTTTCTTGCCTTGGGCAACCTGGTATTCCACCAGCTCTTCAACGGTATCGGCACCGGAGCCCATAACCACAATCACATCTTCTGCATCTTCTGCACCGACATAGTCAACCAGATGGTATTGACGCCCTACGAGTTTCGCGAGCTTATCCATCTCCTCCTGCAATACGTCAGGGACCGACTCGTAAAACCTGGTTACGGTTTCACGCCCCTGAAAGTACACATCGGGGTTTTGCGCTGTACCACGCAGGACCGGATGGTCCGGAGACATGGAGCGTGCCTTGTGGGCTTGCACCAGCTCGTCGTCGATCATGGATTTCATATCTTCCATACTCAGCTCTTCAACCTTCTGCACTTCGTGAGAGGTGCGGAAGCCGTCAAAGTAGTGCAGGAACGGAATACGGGTGCGCAGGGTGGATGACTGCGCGAGAAGGGCAAAGTCCATTACTTCCTGCACCGTGTTGGAGCACAGCATCGCCCAACCACACGCACGACAGGACATTACGTCGGAGTGATCTCCAAAGATGGACAGCGCCTGGGCGGAAATGGAACGCGCAGAAACATGAAAAACGGTGGGGGTAAGTTCCCCGGCGATCTTATACATGTTGGGGATCATCAACAGCAATCCCTGAGACGCGGTAAAGGTGGTGGTAAGGGCACCGGCCTGCAAAGCACCGTGGACCGCACCCGCAGCGCCACCTTCGGACTGCATCTCAACTACCTTGGGGATAGTTCCCCACACGTTTTTCTCCCGCGCGGCACTCTTCGCATCAGCAATCTCGCCCATTACGGACGATGGTGTGATAGGGTAGATCGCCACAACCTCGTTGGTCGCATGCGCGACATGAGCCGCGGCGGTATTGCCGTCGATGTTTACCATCTTACGCGACATATTGTTCCTCCTGTATTTAATGAAGTCAAACAACGGATGGTGCTCTCACCACCCTATCTAATACGTAACACAAAACCTGCTCATTTAAATAATCAGGCATGGTTATGAAAAACGGTCTTTGTATGGGGATACCTTGAAACTACATCTGCTGGCGCCGGGCAATGGCGCCGCTGAGGGTGGCTGCGTCAAGATATTCAAGATCTCCCCCCATGGGGATACCGTGCGCGAGGCGCGTCACTTTGAAACCCAGAGGGTGCAGAATTTTACTCAGATACAGCGCTGTAGCCTCCCCTTCCATAGAAAAATTGGTAGCTACAAGAACCTCCTCGACTCCGCCCTGCTCAAGACGTTGGAGCATCTGCGGAATGCGCAGTTCATCCGGACCTATCCCGTCGAGAGGGGAAAGAACTCCGTGCAGCACATGATAGCGTCCGTGGTAATCGTGCCCCCGTTCTATAGCGAGCAGATCCTGCGGCTGCTCCACCACGCAGATCATTGCGTTATCACGCTCAGGGGCGCGACAGATAGGACATGGGTCGCTTTCGGTAATATTAAAGCAACATGAACACAGGCGCACATTGTGTTTCACATCCCGCAGTGCCTGCGCAAGTCCGCTCACGTCATGTTCGGGTTGTTGCAACACAAAAAACGCCAGGCGGGTGGCGGTCTTGCGCCCGATACCCGGCAGCTTGCGCAACTCGTCGATCAAACGTTCCAGTGAAGGGGTAGAGTCTAACATGAAGCCCTCAAAAAAAACAATAATATAAAATGGCGTTTTATTTTTTCACTCTGGGAGAATTTTTTTTCGCGCGCTTGAAAAAACGGCCTCATCCATCCAAACAATAAAGCCACCGACGTTTGCAATGCCGATGGCCGATGTTGAAAAAATATGTACATTTCAGAACTAGAATAATCCCGGTATATTCATACCGCCGGTAAGTTTACCCATTTCGTTCTGCACCATCTCCTGGCTTTTACGCACCCCTTCGTTTACCGCAACCATGATGAGATCCTGGAGCATATCCACATCCTGCGGATCAACCGCATCGGGCTCAATGGTAATGCCGAGCAGCTGCTGTTTGCCGTTTACACGCACGTTAACCATCCCGCCCCCGGCACTCGCCTCCACTTCACGGCTTTCCAGTTCCTTCTGCATCTCTTCCATTTTGCGCTGCATCTGCTGCGCCTGCTTCATCATGTTGCCCATACCTTTTGCCATATCTGTCTCCTTGAAACATCTATTGTTATCATGAATCCTAAATAAAGGTGTCTACACATAACCTTTGTCGTTCGGCGTTACCGCCACCACTTCGCCCGCAAAGATCTCTACAGCCTTGCGCACAATGGGGTGATTCACCGCATCGTCGCGCAGGCGTCGCGAGCGGTCGCTTTCCTGCTGTTGTTTACTCTGCTGCAGAGACGGCGGGGTCTGCTGTGCAGCGGCAAGCCCTTCGACCTTCAGATCAATCTTCTCCCCCAGTAACATCTGGGTCAGTTCACAGATCTTTGCCTGGGTTTCCTTATCCTTAAGCTGATGCAACAGAAATGAGCCCTGAGAAGCGCCCAAGCGCAACAACGGGGGGGCGAGATCGAGCAAGCTGACATTATCCAGCAGTGCTGCGATACGCGGATTCTTCTTTCGCACCTGCTGAACCAGTTCTTCCCACCCCGGGGTTGAGGTGATTGCCGTGCTGGTGTCGACGTCGTTTGCCTCCCCTTCTTCAGCAGGGGAATATGCCCTCTCCGCTGCGCGCGCTTCCTGCGCGTACTCTCCGCGGTACTGCTGTTCCTCAACCCGGGGAGAGGGGGGAGATGATGCCGTGTAGCGATCCTCAGGGAGAGGGGGTGCACTGTCATGAAGGTGGGTTGCGGAACCGGATTGCGCAGGCGCAGAACTGCGCGAAGCTTCTCCCGGGGCGGAGTGGCCGCTGCCTGATCCCTGTGCAGACCCCGGTGATTCGAGCTGTTCGAGTTTGCGCAGCAGGTCCTCGATCTTTCGCGCTGGTGGCAGGCTTGCAGCACGTACCAGGGCCATCTCCACCAACAGCCGTGGATAGGCGGAAGCGGACAATTCGGACTCCACCTTGATCAACATACTCAACAGACGCTGCCAGTCCTCTGCATCCCCGAGCTTTGCAAGGCGTTCAAATTCTGCATATTCATCTTCACTGATTCCAAGCTGCAACTGCGCATCTTCCACAACCCGAGCCAGAATAAGGGTACGCACACTTTCCACCAGATCCTGACAGAAGCTGCGAAACGAATGCCCCAATTCATCCACCCGCCGCACGGTTTCGAATATCTGGGCGGGCTGGCGCTGAACACATGCCTCGAGGATATCCACCACCAGGCGTCGATCCACCACCCCCAGTAACGCCATGACATCGGCGTCCTCCACCTTGTCCGGGCAAAATGCCAGCACCTGATCGAAAGTGGAAAGACTGTCGCGCATGCTTCCGCCGCCTGCCTGGGCTATCATACGCAGGGAACGCGTGGAGATATCGATCTGTTCCGCCTCGGCGATATGCTCCAGTTGGCGGGTCACTTTGGTCTGAGAAATTTTACGGAAGTCGTAGCGTTGGCAGCGAGAGAGTATCGTCACTGGGATTTTATGCGGTTCGGTGGTGGCGAAGATAAATTTCACATGTGCGGGGGGTTCTTCGAGAATCTTGAGGAGGGCATTGAACGCCGGGGTTGAGAGCATATGCACTTCATCGATGATGATCACCTTACAGGGTGCACTTGCGGGCATATAGCGCGCCATATCGCGCAGTTCACGCACATTATCCACCCCGTTATTCGAAGCACCATCGATCTCAATCACATCATCGTGCCGATTCGCAGCAATCTCGCGGCACGATTCACACTTGTTGCAGGGTTCCGCGCCCTGACGCTCGGGACAGTTGAGTGCCTTGGCCAGAATCCTGGCTGCAGAGGTCTTGCCCACCCCGCGCGCGCCGGTGAACACAAACGCATGGTGTACCCGCCCGCTGAGGATGGCGTTAGTAAGGGTGCGGCTCACATGCTCCTGACCGACCAGATCGGCAAACAGGGCGGGACGCCATTTTAGTGCTAAAACCTGATATGACATACGCTACAAATGTATTTAAGAGTGTATAAACGATGGTGGCGCAGCCAGAAAACAGCGCCGGGAGTTGGGTACTGCGGCGCTAAGCGTCATCAAAGCCACAGGGGCATGTTAGCGCAACACGCATGGAAAGGTACAGGGATAAAATATCCCCGCATAAAACATTTGCCGTCACAAGTGACGGCCAGGCTTGTCCGCGGCACACCGACTGCATCACTACCGCTGCTCCCTTCCGGGCCTGACGGGGTTTGCGACCGCCCGTTGCGCGGGGCCTGACCGTCACCTGTGACGGCAAACATAAAAACCCGCCTCCATAGACACGGGTCTGCATTCTTTATTTTGATAAATGACTTAAGAGGGAGGGATTCGCCTACTTCTGCGCCAACGTCGTGTTGGCTTATGCGTAGGCTTCGCTCCGCTTCGAATCCCTGAATACCGGAATCCTTAAATAAATGGCGGAGAGGGAGGGATTCGAACCCTCGGTACCTTGCGGTACACACGCTTTCCAGGCGAGCACCTTCAGCCACTCGGTCACCTCTCCGTACCAGGCGCAGAATAGTACACAGCATAAACCGGCGTGTAAAGTGTTTTTTACACCCGCCGGGAAGGCATGGAGGTCACTACAGGCGTGCAACAATCCCGTACAATTCCTGGCGTTTTATCGGTTTTACCAGACAGGCATCCGCTCCGGCGGCACACATTTTCTCCTGTACATTGAGATCATCTGCAGCACTCATCCCTACCAGAATCATCGTTTTATCCCCGGGCTGCGCTTCGGCGCGAATGCGGCGAACGGTTTCGGCCCCATCAATCCCCGGCATCTGGTAGTCTACCAGCACCAGATCGAAAAACTCTTCACGACAGGCCTGAATCGCCTCGTATCCGCTCAGGACATCGGTAACCTTGGCCCCGGTCTCCTGCAACACTGCGCGGAATAACGCGGCACTGTGCAAGTCATCCTCTACGATGAGAACACGTTTCCCCGAAGCGGGCAATAACGGTGATGCTGGCACTCCATCCGGATGCTCCTCTTCGGAATCCTGCACCTCGATCTCGGTGGTACGGTTAATGATCTGCAATGGAATACTGAAGCGGAATTCACTCCCCCCTTCGGGACGGGAATGTGCTTCTATACTCCCGCCCATTCTGGTTACAATCCCCCTGCAGATTGCCAACCCCAGGCCTGTTCCACCATACTTGCGCGTAGTGGAGCTATCCGCCTGGGAGAACCCTTCAAACAGACGTTCACTATCCACCCCGGCAATACCAACGCCGGTATCCCTTACTGCTACCTGAAGCATGCATACGTTTTCTGCCCCTGCAGCAACATAGGGAGAGAGGGTAAAAGATATCTCAATTGCGCCACGCTCGGTAAACTTAACCGCGTTCCCCACCAGATTGAACAACACCTGGTGCAGGCGATGTTGATCTCCGAGCAAAACCGCCGGGACATCCGGAGCAAATTCGGTGCTGATGTGAATGTTTTTCTCTTCAGCACTCAGACTGAAGGTTCGCACAACCGGTTCTGGCAGATCACGGACACAGAATGGCAACAGCTCGAGTTCCATTTTATCGGCCTCAAGCTTGGAAAAGTCGAGGATATCGTTGACCAGCTCCAGCAGGGAACGGGTTGCACCGTTGGCCATCTCCAGAAACCTGCCCTGTTCAGTGCTCGCACTTTCCATGGCCTGCTGGAGTGCTGCCATAATCACAGTCATGGGGGTGCGCAGTTCATGACTGACCAGGGCAAGAAATTCCCCTTTAGCCTGGCTCGCACGCTCGGCCTCCTCCTTGGCAGCACGTAAATCCTGCACCATGCGCAGGCGTTGAAGGCGCTGCCATGCACCCTGGAGCAGGAGACCGAGTTGACGTGCATCCCCGCGATCGTATGGTTCATCCTTATCCGCCACCATCACACATGCCACCGCCTCATCTTCAATCACCAGGGGCACCAGCAGACAGCGTTCAGTCCCTTGAGGATGGGGAATTTCGATACTATCCGGATCGTTGTACCAGCACGGTTTATCCGGCATAGAGCGCATCAACTCTTTTTCCCATCCGGTCCCGGCGTAATCACAGGCACGACATTCCAGGCTACTGACCAGGTTTCCGTTTGTATTGGCGAGTGCCAGCATCCCGGCGCGGCTACCGGTCAGGTTACGGGAGCTTTGCAGCAGATAGTCACACAGCTGCTCCTCATCCGGATCAGTTATCTGCTGCAGCTGTAACAGGGTTTCGAGCCGCTGCTCATCCTGCCGGATAAGACGGGTGGTTTGTTTCCATGCCGTTACATTTATGCATGTGGCCAGACACAGAGGCTCATCGTGCAATACAAAGGGATCAAGGTAGATCTCCAGAAACACCTCTTCATCGCTGCGATCACGTAAATTGATCTCCAGGTAGTTGCTGCGCCCTGTCGTGATGGTATCCTCAATCAGGCGCAGATATCTGGCAACTGATTCGGGCTCATATATCCTGCTGCTGAATGGCAGATCCTTAAGATCTTCGAGGCTGCGGTTGTACATCTCACACGCGGCGCGATTCGCATCCACCAGGGTACCATCCGCGCGGAAGAGCAAAAACAGATTTGATGAACGCTCAAAGATGGCGCGGTAATGTTCTTCACTTTCGCGCAGGGCACGTTCCTCTTCGCGCCTTGCCGTTACATCGCGCATCGTAAGCAGAGCAGCGGCCCGTCCATCTATTTTGACCTTTTGCGCTGAAACTTCAGCATCGAACACCTCTCCATGGCGCAGGTATTTCCAATCGAATACGCGGCGCATCTGCCCCCCGGACCAGCTCATGCACTGCATCAGCACCACCTGCGAAGCCCTCCCCATACCCTGTTGCTGCGGGGAAAGTTCGAGCAGATCACGTCCTTTAAGTTCTTGCGCACTACAGCCCAGAATCTTACCGGCGCGTTCGTTGGCTTCAAGGATGATACTTCCGCGCACAAGCAATACCGCATCAGCCGTATTGCTGAACAACGTACGGTAGCGATGTTCGCTGTAGAGGAGTTTCTGAACTACCAGGCGCCGGAAGAGGATAGTGATTTTCAATGCAGCGCCTATCGCAAGTAACAGAAGAAGCAGTGCCCACCACCCCACTTCACAGCGTAATGCCAGAGACAGCAACACCCCGGCAAAACCACCACTGATGGCAATCCCGATAACGATCAATGAAGTGAGGAGGAGAACTATTTTTCTGCGTTCACTAAGCACAACATCCTCGATTGGGCCTTCGACAGGTTATGCAATGCCGAGAGCGGAAATGTTATCCCTGGTCGGGGGAGGAAGGCCGACAGCGTTTCTGGCGGCGTTGACGCAATGAGGCAAAAAAATCAGATAACAGTGTACTACATGCTGCGCCCCTGACCCCGGGGCGCACTTCAACCCGATGGTTGAAACGCTCATCGGTAGAGAAATCGTAGATGGATCCCACTGCCCCGGCACGCGGATCATGTGCGCCAAATACGAGGGTGGGCACACGTGCGAGAATGATCGCCCCCATGCACATTACACATGGTTCCAGAGTCACATACAGGGTAGTATCGAGCAGGCGCCACGACTCCTGGCGCTGCGCGGCGAGGCGCAGAACCATGAGTTCCGCATGTGCGGTAGGGTCCTGCCAGGTCTCGCGACGGTTCCCGGCGGCGGCAAGAACCATCCCCTCCGCGCTTACCAACACCGCTCCGATTGGCACTTCACCCAGGGCTTGCGCCTCTCTGGCCTGCTCCAGCGCCATATCCATATAGCGGCCATCGCGTTGGTTTACGTAGTGATCAGCGGTATCCAGCTGGGGCATAAGCGTGTCTATTTCATTGACTTGTGTTTTTAAAACAATAATATGTACTTTTCTGATAGCAGAGAACTTAAAGGATAGCAATGACTTCTTTAAACACCTTAAGCAGAAAAAATTTTCAGTTTTTCCGTAATTTGCCGGAGCAGGACTTAAAGCAACTACTGAAATACTGCCAGCGGCATAAAGCCGGCGCAGGCTCAGTGTTATGGCACGAGGGAGATAACGATAACAAGGTGGGCTTTATCCTCTCGGGTAAAATCGGGATAAAGAAGATGACCTCGTTCACCGACAAACATGTAATCGTAGGAACATACGGACCGGGTTCCGTGTTTGGCGAACTGTGTCTCCTTACCAATGAACCACGTACCGTAGGTGCGGAAGTGCTGGAAGATGTCGACCTGCTGTTTTTAACCAATGACGAGTTTGAGAACCTGATTGTAAGTCACCCCTATCTGGGGCTGAAACTACTGCGCAGTCTGTTTCGCATGACGAGCAGACGCTTGAGCAGTTCGTACTCACGCATTGCGTCTTTGTTCTGATGGTATTACATTTAACACCTCTAAACTGAGCCCGACTGAATACCATGAGTGATTCAACCACTATCCCCCTGGGGAAGCAGAGCAGATACCCCGATACCTATGATCCAGGGCAACTCTATCCTGTGCCGCGCGCCTCAAAGCGCGCCGAACTCGGTCTTAAGGCCGAACTGCCGTTTGTGGGCGAAGACCTGTGGAACGGATATGAAATCTCGTGGCTGAACCTCAAAGGAAAACCCATCGCCGCCTTGGGACAATTTCGCTTCCCTTGCCACTCTACAAATATTGTGGAGTCCAAATCGTTCAAACTCTATCTCAACTCCTTCAACCAGAGCAAATTTGAATCCTGTGCGCAGGTGTGTGCCCTGATGGAGGAGGATCTGAGCAGCGCGGCAGGCGCAGCAGTACAGGTGGAACTCTCCCCGCTGGATCAGCCTACTGCGCTCTCTGACGCATGGCACATCACCAGCCTTGGGGGGGAATGCCTTGATCACCTGGATATCGAGATTGACTCCTACCAGACTGATCCAACCCTGCTGGACGCGACCACGGTAACAGGTACATGCAACGCCACGGTTATGCAAACCCTTTACAGCCATCTGCTCAAGAGTAACTGCCTGATCACTTCGCAACCGGACTGGGCCAGCATCTGGATTCAATATCAGGGGCAACAACTCGATCATGCCGCGCTGCTGCGCTACCTTATCTCTTTCCGCCAGCACAATGAGTTCCACGAGCAATGCGTAGAGCGGATCTTCACCGACCTGTGGCACCACTGTGAACTGGAGAAGTTGAGTGTATACGCGCGCTATACGCGCCGCGGCGGCCTCGACATCAACCCCTGGCGCAGCACGGAGACCTTCAGCGCCCCCGACTGGCGCCTGGTACGCCAATAAAAAAGGCGGCCTTTCAGAGGCCGCCTTTTTGGTTATAACTCTTTCTATTGTCTGGTTACTTCCCCGCCATGATCGCTTCCACATCGGAAGCCACATCGCCTGTAGGCTTAATATCGAACTTCTCCACCAGCACCTTGGCTACATTCGGAGACAGGAACGCAGGCAGGGTGGGACCGAGGCGAATCCCCTTCACTCCCAGGGACAGGAGTGCCAGGAACACAATAACCGCCTTCTGCTCGTACCACGCAATATCGTAGGAGATGGGCAAATCATTGATATCGTCAAGCTCGAACACCTCTTTGAGTTTCAGGGCGATATACGCCAGAGAGTACGAATCGTTACACTGGCCCGCATCCAGAATGCGCGGAATACCGCCGATATCTCCGAGATTAAGCTTATTGTAGCGGAACTTGGCACATCCGGCGGTAAGGATAACCGCATCCTGCGGCAGCTCTTCGGCCACTTCGGTAAAGTACTCGCGCGTCTTGTGGCGCCCGTCGCATCCGGCCATAACCACGAAGCGCTTGATCGCTCCACTCTTGACCGCATCCACTACCTTATCCGCGAGAGCCATTACCTGCGCGTGGGCAAAACCACCCACAATCTCTCCCGTCTCCAGTTCCTCGGGCGGGGCACAGGTTTTTGCCTGTTCAATCACGGCACTGAAATCTTTTTCTTCCCCTGCTTGTCGATCAGGAAGATGCTCAACCTCCGGGTATCCAGCCATGCCCGTGGTGTAGAAGCGATTCTTGTATGCATCCTGCACCGGGGTAATGCAGTTGGTGGTCATCACAATAGGGCCGTTGAACGAGGCAAACTCCTTGTTTTGCAGCCACCAGGAGTTGCCGTAGTTACCCACAAAATGGTCATATTTCTTGAACGCCGGATAGTAATTCGCCGGGAGCATCTCGCAATGGGTATAGACATCCACCCCAGTGCCCTCGGTCTGCTTGAGGAGCTCCTCCATATCCTTCAGATCATGCCCGGAGATGAGAATGCCGGGGTTTTTGCCCACCCCGATGTTGACCTTGCTGATCTCCGGATTGCCGTAAGTGCCGCTATTAGCTTCATCGAGCAGAGCCATCGCAGTAACCCCGAATTCACCGCACTTCAGTACCCCCTCGGTCATCTCGTCCACACTCAGGTCATCCGTGGTGGAGGCAAGGGCGTCGAGGATAAAGGTATACACCTCATCCTTTTCAAAACCCAGCATCGCTGCGTGCTCGGTGTAGGCACACATCCCCTTGACCCCGTAGATGAGAAGTTCATGCAGGGAGCGCACATCCTCATTCGGCTGCGACAACACCCCCACCTCTTTAGCCTTGGCAGCAAAATCGGCTTCAGAACCGCTCCAGGTAACACATTCGGGGCCTGAATCCATCCCTGCCTTCTGCTTGAGCTCTTCGCGGCGCTGCAGAGCTTCTTTAATCAGAGCTGAGATGCGCTGATCATCGAAGTTGGCGTTGGTGATAGTGGCAAACATCGCCTTCGCTACAAACAGGCCGGTATCGGCATCATCTTTGCCCTGCTTGCGTATTTCACGATCCACAACAGCAATCCCTTTAAGGATAAAAACCAGCAGATCCTGCAGATTTGCGGTGGATTCCTCCTTACCGCACATACCTTTTACCGTACAACCACTTCCCTTTGCGGCTTCCTGACACTGATAACAAAACATGCTCATACAACTTCTCCTTTTACGCTTAAGGTTAAACAGGCAAGTCTGAATTACACAAGCTCACCCACATATTTGCCAACCAACGATCCATCGAATGATGCTGAAGATGTCATGTCCGAGCACAAACAAAATTGATAGATGTCAAAAAAAGTAATAATTTCTACTTTTTCTGATCTGACAGGTCAGGCTAACACGGAAGTATGAATATGCAAGGGAGAGAATAGAGGGATCTATGCCCAACCAGAAAAGTAAAATACATAGATCTCATTTGAATCAAAGGGATAAAAAAAGACCCGGCCCACATAGTGTGAACCGAGTCTTTGATTTTAATGGCGCGCCGCGGAAGATTCGAACTCCCGACCTTCTGATCCGTAGTCAGCAAAAACTTGTAATAAAATGAAAAGATTAGAAATAAGGTAAAGCATTTTCCCTAGACAATACCGCCACTTAATGGTATTCATTCCCTTACGTTTTAATTCAAAAAGATACACAAAACACCGGATACAGAACCGGATACAGTGCCAAACCGGATACAAAACCGGATACAGTTTCACCATATATGGAAGGGATATACCATGCCAAAACTCAAGGGTATGTTTACGGCAAAAGCTGTTCAATCTGCAAAGCAACCTGGACGCTACACCGATTCTGCACACAAGGGCTTGAGCCTCAATGTAAGCAAGGTGGGCAACCGTACATGGCAGCTACGCTATTATTCAGAAGGAAAAGAAAGGCGGATCAAACTCTGCGGAGATATTCCCCTGGCAGATGTGCTGCAGATCTATCACGACACTATGCAGCAACGTGGAGCAGGTGCAGATCCGGCTGCACTCAGGGAGGAAGAAAGGCAAAAGCGAGCACTGCAGCAGGATCTGGCAGAGATAGCAAGATCCTGGCAAGCTGCCACCAGTAGCAACAGGGCAGAGAAAACAAACACAAGCTACCAGTACAACCTGGATAATCATATCCTGCCATACCTCGGGAAACTGGCCCTTGAGGATCTGAAAAAGACCACCCTTGCACAATGGCAGAACAAGATCAGTGTTAAGAACGGGCCGCGTTCAGCTACATTGAGCCTTGCAATTCTGCGCTCCATGCTTACCTGGTGTGTGGACCAGGGCATGCTTGAATATAATGTGGCCTCGACAGTCAAGCCCGTTGTTAAGCACAAGCCAAAGAAACGCTACCTAAAACAGGCAGAGATCAAAACCTTCTGGAACTGGCTTGAAAGCATGACCCGCAAAGAGCACGACACCAGGCAAAAACTGCACGTATATCCTGCTGTAGTAAATGGCTTAAAGCTGATTCTGCTTACAGGGTGCCGGCCTGGTGAGGTGGCGGGGATCCATGCACGGGAGATAGAGGGCGATTGGTGGACCATACCAGGGAGCAGAACCAAAAACGGAGAAGATCACCGCGTATACCTTAGCCCTACAGCTAAAAGCCTACTGCTATCAAAAACAGGTTACCTCTTACCTTCACCACGTAAGGTAGGTGCAGCCGTAACAGGCGCATCATTCACCCGTACACTGAACAGATACAGGCAAACTCTGCAGGAGATGGGAGTTGAACCCTTCTGTCCTCACGACCTGCGCCGCACAGCTGCAACCCATCTTGCAAGGATAGGATTCTCCGGACTGGTACCGGATCTGCTGAACCATTCCCCCCAGGGTGTAACCCGCCTGGTATACGATCAGCACAGCAGAGATCCGGAGAAGCAGCGCGCCCTGCTTAAATGGGAAAGAGAACTGCAGCAGATTATAAGAACGGACGAGGAACAACAGAAGGTGGTAAACCTGAAAACATATAAGGGCTAACCCTCACCCCAGCCAGAGAAAACAGCTTACACAGGCGCACAGAGCGCCATAAAAACGGCCCTGAGCAGTGAGGCAACACTACCCAGGGCCTAACCACACCCCTATCGAGAAAGGATAGAGAAATGGCTGAAACTACATTACAACAACTTCACACCAAAGAAAAACTTCTCCCATCAACAATGGACCTTGAAGACAAAACCAGTTTTTTAATCAGCAAACTGCGCATGCTTCAAGGTACCCTCGGATCCCTGAACCTGGTTAACAATGAGCTTCTGCTCAAGGGTGATGCTATCCACGGTCTTGAAATAACCATAAGGGAGACCGCAGACCACTTACAGCTAATGTCAGAACTTGTCGATTACCCCCAACTGAGCGGAGATCAAAATCATGAGTGAATCTAAAATCACTGTCGATGAAGCAACGCACGTTATTCAGCGCTGCACTAACCGCCTGGCTCTGCTACTTGAGGCAGAATCAGTGAGTACTGGCTTGAATTATTGGGGAAAAATAGGCCACGAAGAGAAGAGAGAGACTGTCGTCAACCCACTTTCTAACGTGGGCTTCACCGTCTTAATGGATCTGGAAGAGGTATATGGTAGGAACTTACCTGAATATGCCACTTGGCGGGTAAAGGAAAAAACGAAACACCTGCCCAGCGTAGAATGGACCGGGCCGGACCTTAGCTGTGAATTGTGCCGCCCAATGGAAGAACTTGACTTTTTATATGGTGCATTAAGCAACACCTCTTTTGACAATTCAAGTGAAGCAGCAGCGCAAGGAGCGTTTACGATAGCCAAAGACGTGCAGGATCAGCTGCTGGAGATTCTGGACATGCTCAAACAGGAAAAAGCAGCGTAATGTGTGCAATATTTTTTCTATATATCGTGTGACACGTGACAAACTGAAGATAATACACTAATATTATTGAACTTTTTTGTCACTAAATGGCACGTGACAACTTGTGACAGTGTGACAGTTTAGCCCACCCCGTGAACTTCTGAGGGTGGGCTTTTTTATTTCAAAATGCTGCTTACCATTTCAAATGTTGACTTTTCTTTTCACTTGTGTTAACCGCGCCGATTTTTTATTTCAACAATATTTCTAGGAGAAAAACTCAACAAGTTTCACGTTTAAAAACCGCACCTTAAAAAAACCCCTCAATAAACACCATAAACCACTAAAAAACAATACTCTTAAAGTTAACCTTTAAATTCAAATAGTTACGATGAATAAAAAAGGCTTGCACTAAAAAATCTCCACGGCTACATTGAAAAACAGCAACAGCGCAGAACAAAAAAAGAGGGGCCCCGCCTGGCAGCAGAGACCCCTACATTCTACGCCCCCCGCCTGGCAGCGAGGGAAGATATACAACCGCGAGCACACGCGGCAGGCCGCCCAAAAAGATACTGGCATATCTACGGGCAACCACCCCAAAAGCATACAGCAGTATGCTAAGGGCTCAACTGCACTTATACGTTTTTTTCTCAACCACTGTCAACAGTGCCTGCTGCATGTGCTCCTAATCAAACAAAAAGGAGCGCAAGCCATGACCAGCCAAAACACCACAGCTACACCACCACGCACCTACAACACCCAGGACCTGCAGCGAATGCTGCACATATCCCCCGTTTCAATCTGGCGCAATGTACGCGCCGGGAAACTCCCAGCACCTAAAAAAATATGCGGGAAAAATATCTGGCTTGCCGCTGAGGTGGACAACCTTCTGCAGTAAGCGCCTGATACAGAAAAAGGGCTGGCACCCACAGCCAACCCCTTTTCATCGTTACATTATTTTTCCCCGATAGGTGCACACATGGTACCACAAAACCCACCAAAAAGCAGCCATTTAGAGCGATACCAGGAGAATCTGCACAACATGCCAGAGCCTGGGGGCAATGGCTGCCACCCGGCACTGCAGAGTGTGGCCAACTATGGCCGTATGGCCGGACTGAGCAAAGAGCAGGTTATTACTGACCTACAGACCAGGACCAGCGGAGGATCCCGCACAGTTACAGAACGCGAGATCAGCGCCGCCGTGGACCAGGCATTTAAAGACCTTGAGCCGTGCAACAAACTGCCCGATGATTACACCCCTGCATCAGCGCCCCCACCTAAACCGGAGCCTGAACTTGATCTATCAAGGCTGCAGGCAGCTACCCAAAAGGCGATTGAGGCACTATCCCCGCAAAAGCTGGACCCTAACCCTCAGCAGCAGTCAAGGCAGTTTTTAAAGGCTGTTTTCAGCTCCTCAGAACGGGTTTACATCGGAGCGAGAGAGGCCACAGCAACGCCGGGTGAGAATCTGCGCAGGGTGTCGGAATGGATGCAGCAGAATCAGATCCAGGGGGCGCTCTATGGATGCAACCCCTTCACCGGATCCGCTGCCCCCACGCAGAACGGAACATCATCTTACCGTGCACAGGCTGCAGTATCAGACCCGCGCCACCTGGTGGTGGAGTTCGACAGCATCAATTCAGCTGAACAACTGCGCCGGATTAACTGGCTGATCAAACATGCCCCCGTGTGCGCCGTGTACTTCTCCGGAAGTAAAAGCTGGCATTGCTTGATCTACCTGGGGGCCGAATCTGCAGAGCACTACGCCGCCACTGTAAATAAGCTGCGCCCTTACCTGGTGGCACTAGGGGCAGACCGCGCATGTTTTCATCCCGGCAGATTATCGAGACTACCCGGAGCCACCCGCCCTGATACAGGGAAGGTGCAGCGCCTGATATATCTGGATCCGCAACCATCCGGATCATGGGAGAATCTGCTGGAGGCACTGCAGCTTCTGGACGATAACCACCACGACAAGGACCAACTGCCACCAGACGCCCGCGCATATCTGCCCGCCCCCATGCGTTCAATTATCAATATGGCGATGCAGAGCACCCACGCCACCCCGGACGCTCTTATCCTGGGATTATTCAGCCTCATGGTACCGCTACTCCAGAGCAGCAGGGTACACAGCAGCAAGGCAGACCCCAACGGGGAAACAGTGCGCTTGTTTACACTGATTATCGGGCCTTCCGGAGTAGGTAAAACCATCGTTGTATCCCGCCTTGAACCAGCTTTACTCGGAGACCTGCAGAAGATCCTGGAGGATGAAGAACAGCAGAAGGCCCTGGAGCGGCAACAGCTGGAAATAGAGCTGCAGAATATCGGACGCGGCAAGGATGACCGGGAACGCCGCGAACAGATCACCCGTGAGCTGCTGGAGCTGGAGCCCTCACACGCTACCATGTGGCTGGAATCTGCTACCAGAGAGGGGCTGTATAGAGTTCTGGAAACAGACAGCGCCGTTATGATCCTGCTGGATGAGTTTGGAGCCCTGCTCAACCGTGCCGAACGATCGGAAAAGGACAGAGACATGGTAGACAGCCTGACTCAGGTTGCAGACCGTGGGGCCTTCCGGCCTCGTGCGCTTAAATCTGAAGCACCACCCCGCACCGTGCGGGATGTATCCATATCAATCTGCGCCACCACCACGCCAGAGGATCTGCCCCAACACAACACCATGCACCTGTTACGCGGGGGCCATGTAGCCCGCTATATGCCCTGCTATATCACAGAAGCCCGCCCCCTGCCCGAACGCGACTATCTAACCGCAGATGAAACCCGGAGCCTGCGCACCTGGCGTGATTCCATACTGGCTGCTGTATCCAGACACAGCCACAGTTTTTACCTATCTGCAGAAGCCCGCGCCGTGCTCAGTGAATACCGCCGCGACGTATCAGAACGCTATGTTCAAGCAGCTAACAGTGGCGATGCAGATTCAGGGGCAATAGTGCGCCTGATCCGCCAAGCCAAAAGCATCAGCCTGCTGCTACACCTCGGGGATCCGGCAAATCATGCACACGATGAGATCAGCGCCCCCACCATGCAAGCAGCCTGCAGCCTATCCGATTACTACCATAAGCGCCACCATGCCCGCCTGCTCCACTTCGCCCAGCACGGAGAACAGCAGGCACAGCAGCACACCCTGGGGCAGCGAATAATCAGCCACCTGGAACAGACCGGAGGCCGGGCAACCGCCCGTGACATATACCGCAATCTGCATATCCGCGCCGATGTGTGCCGCTGCGCCCTGGAAGGGTTAGAGCAATCCGGCCACGTATGGACAGACGGCAAGCAATACATTCTGGCATAGGGGGCGCACATGAGCCATGCAGCCGACCTGTACCGCTACACGCGAGAACACGCCCCCAACGATCCACCACCCGCCTGCACCTCGTGCCTGTACTTCAGTTTCAGCGGCCTGCAGTGGTGGTGCAGCCACCCAAGCCACAACCGTGCAATCACTGGCACTGGCTGCAGAGGATCCAGCCACGTGGACCGCTTCATCAAACCATTACCCGGCCACGCCCCCAGCTGGCCGCAACCGATACCACCCAAAGAAAGGATCTGACCCATGCCACAGAAAACCATCACCAGCGAAAGCGACGCACTGTACCACTGGAACAGCCCCTCAGGGCGTCCCATAGCAACCAGCGCAAAATTCATCCGCCATGACGATATTTATGTGCTGCGCGATTCTAACCGCCACGTCGTAGGCGCACTCACTCCGGAGCTGCACATCCTCGACCCTGAAGCCCTGACCGCCTACAGGATTATGAGCCATGGCAGGTAGAGCGAGCCGTTCCAAAGGCGCGGCAGCAGAGCGAGAGATTGCAAAGTTACTGCGTAACGAGCTGGGATTCTGCATCGAGCGCAACCTCGATCAAACCAGATCCGGAGGTTATGACCTGCTCGGAATACCTGGCTGGGCATTGGAGATTAAACGCCATGAGCGCCCTTCACTGGCGGCATGGTGGCTCCAAGCGATAGCCCAGGCAGAGGCAGCACAGCTTAAACCAGCCCTTGCCTGGCGTCAGAGCAGAAAACCGTGGTCAGTAATGATCCGTCTGGCGGACTGCCACCCCGACATCGAGGATCCGGAACCGACCATCATCACCGACTTGCAAACATTCTGCACAATCGTGCGCGAGGAACTTTGAAAGGAGTTTTAAAGAATGCAGCTATACAAGATCACAGAGGAACTGCTGGAAGCCGCCAACCATGAAGGCGAAGAACTCACAGAGGATGAACTTCATGTGCGCCTGAACAGGCTGGCCATGGAGTTCAGCGACAAGGCCGAAGGGATCACCAGGCTTATCAAGAATATTGACGCTTACGCCAGCGCCGCAGACGAGGAAGCCAAGCGCCTGCAGCAGGTAAAGAAAACCGCTCAGAACCGCGCTCAGTGGCTCAAGCGCTACCTGCAGCAGCATATGCAGATGCTTGAACTTAACAAACTGCAGGCGGGGGTGTTCCGCCTCGGGATCCAGAAGAACCCGCCCCGTGTGGTGGTTGATGATCCCGGCCAGATCCCCATGGAGTACGCCGAAGAGATTACCGAACTCAGGATTGACAAAACCGCGCTTAAATCTGCCCTGCAGGATGGGCGGAAGATACCCGGCGCACATATCGAGCAGGTCGAAAGCCTGCGCATCAGATAGGAGACACAAATTATGAGCGAAGAAAGGCAACTCGCCATTGTCGAACCACCCCAGGTGGAGGAGGCCGTGCTCCAGGAATATCTTGAGAGTATGGGGAATAGCCTGAACCCGAGCCAGAAACAGAAGTTTCTGCAGATTGCCCAGGCTTACAAGTTAAACCCCTTCAAGCGTGAAATTTACGCCATAGCGTATGGCAACAATTTCAACATTATCGTCGGCTACGAAGTTTACCTGAAACGTGCGGAATTATCCGGACAACTGGCCGGGTGGAAGGTGTGGACCGAAACTCAAGGAAGCGAGATCAAGGGCTGTATCGAGATTCGCCGCAAGGACTGGGAGCAACCTTTTTATCACGAGGTCGCCTTGAGCGAATACGACCAACGCAACCAGATGTGGAAATCCAAACCGCAGACCATGATTAAAAAGGTGGCTATGGCTCAGGGATTCCGCCTGGCGTTTCCGGTAGAGCTCGGAGGGATTCCATACACAAGCGATGAGATCCCCAGCGTAGAACCGCCACCAAGCAAGCTCCAGGATATTACCCGCCAGATCAACGCTGCACCCGACCTCGACACCCTGAATCAGGTGGCGGCACAAGCACGTGAGGCTCTGCACAGTGAAGCGGACAAAAACTCCGCACGATCCGCATATTCAAAGCGCAAGGCCGCGCTTGAGGAGGCAAAAAAATGACCACAGACCCGAGCCGAGCAATTGACCTCATCCGCGCCAATCTGCGTGAACTCCGCGCACCAACGATGCACCAGTTCTGGCCTGAGATGGAAGCCGAGGCGCGAGAGTTCCTATGTTTATTGGAACAGCACATCACCCAGCAGCGCCACAGGATCGAAAAGCTGGAACTCCAGCTTGCACACTGCGGGGAGTGAGGTTCCCGCTAAACCATAGCCCGCTGGGGAGAGGGCTTTTTACACAGGAGATCGACGAATGACTTACGGCGAAATCATGGCCCGAGCCCTGGCACAGGCAACAGATACGCCCCTGCATGTATGGCGGACATCGATCAAGAAAGTTATCCGCGACATCGAACGCGACGGCCGCGAGCACAATCTTGATCAAGATGTCCCGGCCAGCGAAGCCCACGAGCTGCTCGAACAACTCAAAACCGAAGCGCCGGGAATTAGAGCCTGGCTACTCAAAACGGCACTCGGTGCTGTGTAAACCAAACCCTTTAAAGGAGCCCATCAGATGAAAAATCTAGACCCGAAAGCAATTTCAGAAGCAACTCAGAAAGTTATCGAGCGTGTGCGCAAAAACAGCGCCGAATTGAAAGAAGTGCGGGACCTGAACACCCGCGCCCTCCAGCGCAAGGCTGAGGCAAAGGAACACCTGGCCAAGGTACGCGAGGAAATCGCAGAGATCGAACGCCGGGCAGCAGAAACGCCGGACTATACAGCCCAGGTACTCAGTGGCGAGATCGGCCTTGATGTACTCGACGAGCTGACCAATACCGAATCTACCGAGCTGCAGGAGAGGCAGCGGCAGCTGCGCCGCAAGGAGAGTATCCTCCTGAGCCTGTGCTCGGAACTGCAGGAGGAGGCGAGCCGCTGCCGGGGCAAAACAGACACCTTGCGTGAAATCATTGGCAAGGATCGGCTGACGATATTCGCAGAGCTAAGCAAAATTCAGCTCCAGGGCATTGATTGGAGCAACCACGATACGACGGCGCTGCTGTGGTACTTCGCAGCCGCCACAGGCGTGTCGCTTACACATCGGCTCGAATCAGCAGGAGTGGATGCAGCAGAGGCGCTGCCAGCGGTAAAAGCCGCTGAACAGCAGCTGCTTAAATCTGCGGGTCTCAAAGACCTATGCGCCGCCGAAGCTTAAACAGCCCGAGCCGCTTCGAGGCTCTGCAGGCACGGCGTGGGGATTCCCTGCGTCGTGCGCTGCACGAAGCCGGCCTTGAGCTGAGCAGAGGCAACCGTATTGACGATTATCGCGTTCATGTGCGTGAGCACTGGCCCGAGGATCTGGAGGCAGAGTGGCTCCAGCTTGCTCTGGAGGTGGATCGGAGCCAGGAATCTGCATGGCCGTGTGTCGCCTGGCCGGATGGTGGCGGGTGGTGTTTCTGCCTGCCAGTAGCAAGCCTGGACTATTTAATCAGCGGTCCACCTCTGCGTCACTACGCGATCATAAATTTTCAAGCCTTTGCAGCCTTGCTGCGAGGCCGCCAGTAGAAAGGACAAACATATTATGAGCCCGAAAAAATACGACCTCGAGGGATCCGAAGCAATCGCAGAACATTTCGGTGTAGCGCTTGACACGCTCGTCATCGACTGGCGTCGCTTTGAACCGCCCGTGCCGCTGCACAGCAAAAACGCGGTCCTATGCGCCGACTCGAAAGAGGTCACCGCCTGGATCGAGCAGATGGGAATCAAAACCCGGGAGCACTGATTATGTCAAAACACTGCGAAGATTTACTCATCGGCTGGCAGGAAATCAGCGCTTATTTGGGGGTGACCATCAGCACCTTGAAAGTGTGGCGCGACCATCTCAAGTTGCCCGTGGTAAAAGCACCTGCACCAGGCAAACAGCCAGATAAAACATGCGCGAGTAAAAGCGCCCTCGATGCCTGGGTGAAAGATGCTTTTCTTCCCCAGATGGGCTACAGGAACCACAATCCGGAGGTTATGTGATGCTGACGATGCCGGGCAAGGTATCGGATCTGCTGAAGCAGCGCAGGATTATGTTATTCGGCAGCGTTTCAGCTGAATCTGCGCAAGGCGTGTGTTCTCAGGCGCTGTACCTGGGATCCTTCAGCCGCGAGCCGATAAGCCTTTACATAAACAGCCCGGGTGGATCTGTATCAGATGGCCTGGCAATGCTCGACTGCCTCCAGGCCGCTTGTACAGAGTTATGGACGATAACCACAGGGCGCGCTGCAAGTATGGGAGCGGTACTCCTGGCGGCAGGAACGCCGGGGCGGCGCTATGTGTCGAAAAACTGCAGCGTAATGCTCCACCAGGTGGCGGGGATGTGCGGTGGATCAGCGCCAGACATACACCGCCAACACACGGAACTGCAGCGGGTCAACGATCACATGGTGGCCCTGCTTGCGCGCTACACTGGCCGCGATCCGGAGGGTGTAAAGACCGACATTGACCGGGATTTATATCTGACCCCGGAGCAGGCGATTGAATACGGCATTGCTGACCATATCTTGCCATGAAACGAAGGCCGGGGGATACAACCCCCGGCTTAATTCGCACTTAATTCGCACACCTTGCGAATTAAGTTTACCTGTAAAAACAGCAAGTTAAGACCTTAATTCGCTTAATTCGCTTAATTCGCATCTCAGGGGAAAGGATTCGCCATGGATGAAGTTTTAAATGCAAAGCAGCTTGCGCAGCGGATGGAGGTATCCCCGGCCACCGTGGATAAGTGGCGCAAGGCCGGGTGTCCGAGGCGCGAGGATAAAAAATTCAACCTCGTTGACGTTTGTAGGTGGCTCTCCGATAGAGCTTATCGCGGCAAGGCAAAACAGATTGCCTGGGAGATTTTAAGGGCATACCAACCCCCCAATGAAGCAGAAAACATGCCTCAGACGGAGCCTCAGGAACTCGGTATTTCGCCTGCATTGGATCGTCTGCGCAATGCAGAGGCAATGGCGCACCAGGCATGGATTGACGCTCATCAAAGTGCTGATCCATCGGTTTCAAACCGCCACAAAGAGTGGCAGCAATGCCTTGAAGCGTTGAGGCGCATGGAACAAAGCTTGCTCGATGTTCTGGAGCAGCGCCGAGAGCTACTACCTGCAGCAGAGGTTAAAAATTGGATGGCAAGCCAGATTGAACGTAGCAAGGCGGCATTGCTCGATGTACCCGCCAAAATTGCCCCCGAGCTTGAGGGGATGACATGGCCGCAGATTCAAAAAAGACTTAGAGAGGAAATATCTGATGCACTCAAGCAGTTGTCAAAGAACCCTTGAAACCTGGTGGCAGGAATACTGGACGCCCCCGGCCACAGATGATCCGGTGGAGTGGGCAGAATCTGAACTGCAGTTCTCATCCAGAAGCAGCGCCTACCCTGGACCATACCGCAGTGAGCGCACCCCGTATGTAAGACAGGTATTGCGCGATTATGCGGACCCGAACATCCGTAAGATTGTATTATGCTGGAGCGCGCAATCTGCCAAAACCACGACGGAGCTTATCGCCCTGGCGTACAGTGTTGCCAATATCCCAGGCGCAAGCGCAGTCATTCTGCGAGAACCGACTGCAGCCGCTGATTCAGGATTGCCCGGCATTGGCAAAACACATGACCGAGCGCAAGAAGGATTTTAAAATCACTGAACTGCACCTCATGCGTCAGACCATAGCCTTGCAGGGAGCACAAAGCCCCCAGCAATTAGCATCCAGGCCGATAAAATTATTATTTGCCGATGAGCTTGATAAATGGCCGGCAGCCTCGAAAAAAGAGGCAGATGCTCTATCCCTGGCGATGGAGCGCTTGAAAACTTATCGCGATCACAAAGCGATCCTTAGCAGTACGCCTACCGTCGAAAGTGGTCCGATATGGCAGGAATATCTGGCAGGGTCTCAGCATCAATATCATGTGCCATGCCCCGAGTGTGGCGCGCTGTTTGTCTTGCAGTGGGAGCAAGTCCAATATCCTGCTGACGCCAAGAGCGAATATATCCGTGCTAACACCTGCTTAATCTGCCCCGAGTGTGGAGCCGCTATCGAGGAACGCCACAAACACGGAATGCTTGAACATGGAGAATGGCGCTCAAGCAGCCCCGATGCACCCGAGGATGTACGCTCCTATCAACTCAGTGAGCTTTACAGCCCCTGGAGCAGCTGGGGAGCTCTGGCGGTGAAATACAAGGCAGCTGAGCAACAGTATAACGAGGGGATTGTGGGGCCTGCGCAAAACTTCTGCAACTCAAGCCTTGCAATGCCGTGGAGGGTAAAAGGCGAGAGCAGCGCGGATCAGAATATTCTGCTAAATCTTCGCGATGAACGCAGCCGTGGAGTTGTTCCGGACGGCGCACTTGCCCTGACCCTGGGAGTAGACACGCAAAAACTAGGTTTCTGGTATGTTCTGCGCGCCTGGGGGGTGCGCCTCGAATCCTGGCTTGTTGATTGTGGTTTCTGCACTGAATTTGAGACCGTGCGCGATATTGCAATGGCGCGTTACACCACCGCCAGTGGTCGCGATCTACATGTGAGCATGGGGCTCATCGACTCCGGTGGTACGACTGCCAGCGATGGAGCAAATACCCGCACCGCTGAAGTTTACGACTTTTGTCGTACCGTGCCTAACATGGCACCAATCAAGGGCTATTCGCGAGGATTGACCACCCCCTGGAAGGTGACACGTCTTGACTCCATGCCAGATGGAAAACCTATAAACGGTGGACTCCTACTGTATCGGCTCCAGACTAACTATTTTAAAGATACCCTCACCGCAAAGCTCCAGGTAGAGCTGGGGAACCCCGGTTGCTTCTGGCTGCATGGCGATATTGAGCCCGAGAGTGATTATCTCCGCCACATGACCGTCGAAGAACGTCAGCAGGACGGCACATGGCAGAACCCACGAGGTAAACGCAACGACTTGTGGGACTGCGAAGTATACAACCTGGCGGCAGCGGATATTCTGCGTCTGCACGCGCTCCAGCACCAGACAGAACCCCGCAAACGCAGGAAGAGATCCACCCGGGATGAAAAGCTCCCCCGCTTCTGGTGATTTACAGCATATTTTTACGCCGTGTGACGCACCATATGTGTAAGATACAAAAAAGCATTTATCATATATAGTATTGATGTTTTGAGTGATTTTATCTGTATATGAAAGCTAAAAACACCCCGCTGGCAGGGATGTAAAAGATATGAAAAGATAAAACCATGCAAAAACAGACATTTACCAAATTAAACGAATGCAATAAATAGTTAAAAAATGGGGCTTAGCTCCCCGCACAGAGCGATAGCGCCAGAAGGACCCACGAAAACCATAGGCAACGCCGATGAAACTGCACGACAGCAATGCAATGTATGTGTAGAAATCTGCTCACACATATTTACTCAACATTGAAGCTCAACAGCGAATCAAGCCAGAACTGAAGCGCGATTGAATCATATGGATTGAACATTGCATCAAGGCATAAATTGAGTATTGACTGAGTAGTCACGGCAGACGATGAAAAAGGAGGTCACCGACATGAGCGAAGATATAAAACTAACCAGGGCAATGATTGAGGCAATACTGGAGTATGCAGCAGACGCACCCGCCACTACATGGGAGCGCTGGATCACCTATCGGGAACAATGCCCCCGCACTGGCCGCAGCGTGTTCTGGCTTCTACACCCACCCGCCACCGAAGAGCGACCCATTACCTCAGCCACCCTATCAAATGGCCGTACAGTGGAAGCTGAGAGCCGTCACGCGCTATACCAGATGATTCTGCACACCTGCACTGACCATGATGTGCTGGCCTTCGTTACGCAGTAACGCCCCCACCTGGTGAAAGTGTCACACTGTCACAGACTGTCACAAGCCAGAATGTGACAGATAAGTGCTGTAATTCTGAATACTTATCCTCAATCTGTCACGTGTCACACGCATATAAGACACAGAATTGCACAAAAAAAGCGCCTACCTTGGTAAGATAAGCGCCCCCACCAACAGACAAAAACACCGTACCACTACAAAAAAAACACACCGCAAAAAAAAGTAAGCAACACTCCAAACCGGATACAAAACCGGATACAGCACAAAAAAAGGGATTAAGCCCTAAAGCCTAACCCCTTGTTTTTATTGGCGCGCCGCGGAAGATTCGAACTCCCGACCTTCTGATCCGTAGTCAGACGCTCTATCCAGCTGAGCTAGCGGCGCAAGGTGTGTGGTTATCTCTCATCTGGAGAGGTTTGTCAATAAATTATTTGAGTAAATGGCTTAAGAGGGCGGGATTCGCCTACTACTTAGTCAACATCACATTGACTCATGCGTAGGCTCCCCTGCGCTCGCTGTCGCGGACGTCCTGTCCGCTTTTCTGACATTTAGTCAGCGCTTCGCTTCGAATCCCTGGGAATTCAGTGCTAAATAAATGGCGGAGAGGGAGGGATTCGAACCCTCGGTACAGGTTTCCCCGTACACTCGCTTAGCAGGCGAGCGCCTTAAGCCGACTCGGCCACCTCTCCGCGATCTTTGTTCATCGATTTTAAATGGCGGAGGAGGTAGGATTCGCCTACTACTTCGTCAACATCACGTTGACTCATGCGTAGGCTCCCCTGCGCTTGCTGACGCGGACGTCCTGTCCGCTTTTCCGACGTTTGGTCGGCGCTTCGCTCCGCTTCGAATCCCAACGGGATTTAGTGCTAAATTATGGCGGAGGAGGTAGGATTCGAACCCACGGTACTTTCGTACAACGGTTTTCAAGACCGCCGCCTTAAACCACTCGGCCACTCCTCCGCGATTATTGAATTTTTATTTCAGCGCCTCAACGCGCTCTTTTCCGCCCATGTAGGGGCGCAGAGCCTCGGGAATCTCTACGCTGCCATCTTCGTCCTGGTAGTTCTCGAGGATGGCGAGCAATGTGCGCCCCACCGCCAGACCTGAGCCGTTGAGGGTGTGGACAAATTCCGGCTTGCTCCCCGCTTCGGGGCGATAGCGGATTGCGGCGCGACGCGCCTGAAAATCGCCAAAGTCGGAACAGGAGGATATCTCGCGATATGTTTCCTGTGCCGGGAGCCACACCTCAATGTCGTAGGTACGGCGGGCGGAAAATCCGATATCCGCAGTACACAGATCGACTACCCTATAGGGCAGCTTAAGCAGTTGCAACACCTTTTCCGCATCCGCAACCAAGGCTGCGAGTTCCTGCTCTGCCATGTGCGGGGTGACAAATTTCACCAGCTCAACCTTGTTGAATTGGTGCTGGCGAATCAGCCCGCGGGTGTCGCGTCCATGCGCGCCGGCTTCCTTGCGAAAACACGGCGTGTGCGCGGTGTAACACAAGGGTAGATCCTCGGCAGCAAGGATTTCTTCACGGTGAATGTTGGTCACCGGAACCTCGGCTGTGGGGATCAGAAAGTAGTCCGGCCCCTCGACGTGGAACAGGTCATCTTCAAACTTGGGTAGCTGGCCTGTCCCCGTCATGGTGGCTCTGTTTACCATAAAAGGAGGGAGCATTTCAACATATTTATGTTGCTCGGTATGAAGGTCGAGCATGAAGTTTATCAGGGCGCGTTCAAGGCGCGCGCCCGCGCCTTTATACAGCACAAAACGCGCGCCGGTGAGTTTCCCGGCGCGTTCAAAATCGAGAATATCCAGCGCTTCACCCACATCCCAGTGGGCCTTGGGCGCAAAAGAGAAATTGCGAATCTCGCCCCAGGTGCGCACCTCAATATTGTCATCTTCGCTCGCGCCTGCGGGGCACTCGGGTGCGGGCAGATTGGGGAGCGTCATAAGGAGCTGTTCGAGCTTTTCGTTGACGTGGCGCAGTTCTTCATCCAGAGTTTTGATCTGCGTTGAGACCTGCTTCATGGCGGCGATCTCATCCTGAACCTGACTTTTATCTTTAGTCTGCCCAATGATAGCGGAAACCCGGTTCTTTTCTGCTTTCAGGGTTTCGCTCTGACCTAAAAGCTCGCGCCTGGAGGCATCCAATTGACGAAATGCCGAAAGGTCGATGTCGCCGCCGCGGGTGGCGAGGCGCTGCTCGGCAGCATCAAGATTGTCGCGTAAATATCTGAGATCGAGCATGATTTAAGGTTCCTTGTTGTTGGGTGCGGCGCATACAACTAGCACTTCTTTTTCTGAGCGTCAACCGCTTTTCAGATCATCCTGGGTTGTAACATTGCAATTATGCACAATTATGCAGGACAACGGTTGGCAATGCCCATTCCAAGGGACGCATAAACCCATCCGTGGGGCTCATTGTCGCCACCCATGGCTACAAATGCCCCTGGAATGGGCACAGCCAACCTCCAGAGAGTTGAACAGAATATTTGTTTGCGTAGAATCATGGCGTTAAGGAACATGCTCGGTGTTCATTCGTCAGTATGCTTGCCGTTTATCCACCAGTCGCTCTTACCATCAAACCACCACATGCTCGAATCGGTATCCCAGATGGTGGTGGCGAGTTCGAGGGCGAGTTCGGTGCGCAGGCGCTTGCGTGCTATGGAATACCATTCGTCAGCATAGCGATTGCCGAGGTCTTTGTATTCCTTGAGGGAGAGGATCATCTCCAGTTGATCCGCATCATGCGCTATGCGTGCTTCCAAGCTCTGGGGATCTCCGAATTCGGCGAGGGTTGCCTGATATTCATCCCCGAAAGGGATGGTTCGGGCCAGATCACGCACGGCCTTCTCTTCGTCGGCAGTCACGTACTTTTTGTTTACGTAGTTGAGATCACCCATGCGCGCTTCGGGCACATCGTGAAACAGGCACATCAGCACTACTTTCGCGCTGTCTACATCCGGGGTCATGCGTGCGAGGGCGTACCCCACCATGGCGGTACGGTAGGAATGTTCTGCCACGGATTCTGCTCCGGAGCCGAGAAACTGAAACCCGCTGCGCGGGGTTTTTTTAAGCATGCCGATTTCAAAAAAGAAATTTGCCAGGGCGCGATTTGAGGGCACGGGTTTCCTCCATAAGTATACGCCTGGTATCTGGCGTTTATTGCAAAAACATTAGAAAATAGCTGTTATAATTTCAACAAAAAAGGCAAGATCAGGGTTGCCAATCCAAACACCTACAGCATCCGACTATAGTCGGAGCCGCCAAGTCAGGAGAATGCTATGCAGACAACCCATGGCTCCCTTTCCCGGATATCTCTTCCGGAGATCCTGCGCCAGTGCATGTTACAGCAAACTACCGGCACCCTTACATTAAACAGAACCGGAATTGAAAAAAACCTCTACTTCTGTAACGGGAAACTCGATTATATCGCTTCTAACAAAAGCGGAGAACGCCTGGCGGAATTCCTGGTTCACAACGGTGATCTCACCAAATCCTGGGCTGCGTTCCTGCTTAAAGACAGTCAGCGCAACGGCATCGGTTTTACTACCAGCTTGCTGAAAAAAAACATCCTGGATGAAGGTCACTTGAGCAAAGTTGTTTCGAATCTTGCGGCAAAAGCGGTAGCAGATGCCATATCCTGGACCAGTGGTTCGTTTGAATTCAGTTCCCGACTGCCGGAACTGGTTGTCAAGGGACCGGTAAAGATATCTGAAGAGGATGTAATCACTGCGGCATTGCAAAATGATGACGCACACAGCTCCGCAGATGAGAACCTGCTGCGCACAATTGCACAAAAGATGGCCACCCGCTCCTTCTACATGCCGCTGCTGCCTTTGCTGGTGGCAAAGCTGGAGGGATTGTGGCACTCCGGTGAAAGTGAGGACATCCTTAAAATAGCACGTACCGACCAGGCCCTTACGGCACATGTGTTGCGCGTCGTCAATGTCGGCGATCACTCAATGAAAAGTCCGTGCTCTTCATTTAAAGATGCTGAGCAGCGCTACTCAGCCGAACATCTGACCGGGATCATCCGATCCAAGGCTGCCACTGCCGATCGTCCCCATCAGCCGATGACCGTTGCACTTCTCCAACAACACGCTTTGAGCAGTGCCCTGCTCGCTGAACAGATTGCGGTTCAACTGGGTGAGGATGCCCAGCTCGCCTATACCTGCGCTCTGCTGCACAACGTGGGCAAGGTTGCCCTGTTACAACTTCTGGATGATAAAACTCCTAAAGATGGCAATATCAGTGCACAGATAAAAAAACTGCACCAGAAAACCGGAGCGCTACTTGCACGTCGCTGGAACCTCCACTCAGCGGTGTATAACGCGATCCGCCATTATGACAAGCCTGAGGAAGCGGAAGAAAATAAGCTGATGGTGCAGATTGTTCACCTGAGTCATCATATGGTGCAGGATTCAGACTGCTTGGATCACTGTAAAAAACACTGCCCGGACATCGATTTCACCCAATTGCAAACCGATATTCTGTTCTCCAACCTGCCCCTGATTGATGAATGGGTTGCTGATACATTCAGCTCTTGAGTTGAGCTACCAGTTCCGGTCCGAGCACCTGGCGCTGCCAGTTGCGCATTCCCTCTATCTGTTCCAGTTCGGCGCATCCATCCGGCTGCAGATATGCAATCTGTGAAAGGATACTGTTGTTCACCAGAATACCGGGGTCGAGGTCGAGTTCCTGAGCTTTACGGCTGCGCCACTGTTTCAGGCGTTTGAAGCGCTCCTCTGCTGCCGGATCCACCTCGCGTCGCCGACGCTGCGGGGCCACAGGCAACTCCTCCTGGGGGCGCTCCAGCGCGATTGTCACACACTCCAGGATCATCCCGGCGTGACGCTGTCGCAGCTTCGGCGACACCGTATCCACCTTGTCCAACTGAGCTTCAGAGTGTGGCATTGCTGCCGCCAATGCCAGCAGGGCTTTATTTGACATAATTTTGTACACCGGATAATCACGTTTGCGTGCCTTGGCGTTGCGCCAGCTGAGCAGTTGCTCTAATGTTTCGAGCTGGCGCGGGTTAAGCGCTGCCGCCCCCTTTATCTGTAGACACGTCGACCCCTGTGGTGGTGAAAAACGCACCTCCTCCAGCAAACGAAATTCCTCCTCGGCCCACCATAGCCGATCCTTCTCCTCCAGGCTGCGACGCAGAATCCCCATAAGATCTTCGAGGTAGCGCGTATCTTCGGCAGCGTAGTGGAGCATAGGCGCAGGAAGTGGGCGTTTCGACCAGTCCGCACGCTGGTACTGCTTATCCAGCTCCACCCCGAAGTATTTATTCAATACATCGCCCAGACCCACTTTGGGTTCTCCGAGCAACTGAGATGCAATCATGGTGTCGAACAGACCGTTTATCTTAATATCAAAATCGCGCGCGAGACAGCGGATATCATAGTCAGCGGCGTGGAATATCTTGCAGATATCCGGATCAGCCAGGGGTGCGCGCAACGGGCTGAGATCCGCCCCTGGAAGAGGGTCAAGGAGCGCGGCCTCCTGCCTCCAGCTGAACTGGAGGAGACATACTTTCTCCTGAAAGGAGTGCATGGAATCCCCTTCGAGATCGACGGCGATGATGGGATGGCTGCTCAAAGTGCGGGCAAGATCAGCAACCTCGGAAGATGAGGTCAAGAGTGGTACTTGTGACATAACATTACTTTCGCTTCGCATTAATTAAAAATAAAAACAGGAACGACGGTTTACATGTGGAGGGGCAGACCGGTGTGTGCCCGTGTTCGTGCCATATGAATACATTTGATGCAGTCTACACCCCCAGCACACGCAGTACCGCATCCATCTGTGCAGCGGTGCCGATGGAGATGCGTACCCCGTGGCACAGATTGGGGCGGGTAAAATAGCGCACCAGTATCTTGTGCTCTTTGAGGAGGTTGTATATCCGCTCGCCGTCCCCATCCGGCGGGGAGGCAAACACAAAGTTAGCCTGGGACGGAATCACGGTATACCCGCCTTTACTCAGTGCGGCACTGAAGCGCTCCCGCGTGGCACGTATCTGCTCTACACGTTGATGCAGATATGCCTGATCCTGCAGCGCAGCCTCAGCCGCCACCAGTGCGAGGCGATCGAGGTGGTAGTGATCGCGTATTTTATCCAGCGCGGCCACCACCTGAGGGTGGGCTACAGCGAGGCCGAGACGCATCCCCGCCAAAGCATAGCTTTTAGAGAAGGTGCGAGTAACCACCAGATTAGGAAAATCATGCACCATATCCATGGCGCTGGTGGAAGCAAAGTCAGCATACGCCTCATCTACTACGAGTATCCCACGGCAGCAAGCGGCAAGGTCGGCTATAGTCTCGCGTGAAAAGGAAAAACCCAGGGGAGCGTTAGGGCTGGTGAGGAAAAAGATCTTTCCCGCATAGCTTACGGGAAAATCAACGAGGTCAAAATCCTGATTCAGATGAAAGCGGCATGCTCTGGCGCCCTGAATCTCCACCAGGGTGGAGTAATAGGAGTAAGAAGGCTCCACAAACGCCACCTCATCCCCGGGGTCGGCAAAGGCGCGGATCAGGTTGTTGAGCAGCTCATCGGAACCATTGGCCATAATCACCCACTCTGGGGGATAGCCATACACTTCGGCAGCGGCGGCGCGCGCACGAGTGCTTCCGGCATCGGGGTAGAGACGCAGATTCTCGCCCTCGCCCCCAAGTTCCCCGGCAATGGCTGCGGCCACAGCAGGTGAAGGCGGATAGGGATTTTCATTGGTATTGAGCTTGATCCAGGTGTGTGCATCCGGGGGTTGGAAACCGGGCACATATCCCTGCATCTCAGCGATGTTGGGGCGCAGAGGCAGTTGGGGGACGTTCATAGGTGGATTCCTTATTATAACCTTTAAGTTTAGAGGTCCAGCTTTAGCTCTATATCCCCTCCCTTTTTTATAGGGGAGGGTCAGGGTGGGGATAATGCCCGCAAGGGCATCATTGCTAACGCAACACCCCCTTCCCAACCTTCCCCTATCAAGGGGGAAGGAGTTAACTCATTAATAGCAAAGGGGACAGAAGCTTTCAGGGTCCTTAATACCGTTCCAACACTTCATAACCAGTGGTGCGGCGCACTGGAGTAAAACCGGCGCCGCGGATCAGATGAATGATCTCCTCCTGCGACATGCGGAACCTGACCCCCGCAGCCGCAACCACATTTTCCTCCAGCATGGTACCGCCCATGTCGTTGGCGCCGAAGCTCAAGGCGACCTGCGCCAGGCGCGCACCCTGCGTAACCCAGCTCGCCTGGATATTAGGGATGCTGTCGAGCACCAGGCGTGACAGGGCGACCACCCGCAGGTAGTCGGTTCCGGTCGCTCCGGCTTTGATCTCGCTGCCGAGTTGGGTATTGTCGGGCTGGTAGCTCCAGCTTATAAATGCGGTAAATCCTCCGCTGCGTGCCTGAATGTCGCGCACGCGCAGCAGGTGCTCCACCAGCTGCTCCGGGGTTTCGCCACAGCCGAACATCAGGGTGGCGGTGGTCTTCATCCCCAGTTCATGCGCTGTCTCCATCACCTCGGCCCACTTGCGCCAGCCGATTTTGTTTGGTGATATATGCCGGCGCACTGTATCCACAAGCACCTCCGCACCGCCGCCGGGAATCGATTCAAGCCCGGCGCGCTGGAGGCGCTGAATACACGCCCGGATACTGATCCCCTCCTGATGCGCGAGGTGCACCACTTCTGCAGGAGAAAGGGAGTGGATCTGTACCGAGGGAAACCGGCAGCGCAGCAGAGAAAAAAGTTCCTCGAACCAGCTCAGGGGTAGTTCCGGGTGAATCCCTCCCTGCATGAGGAGCTGAGTACCGCCGCACTCCACCAGCTCCTCCACCTTGGCGCAGATTTCATCTTCGCTCAGGAGATACCCTTCAGGATCACTGATATCGCGATAGAAGGCACAGAAGCGGCACTGGCAACTACAGATATTGGAATAGTTGACGTTGCGATCCACCACAAAGCCCACTTCGCGGTCAGGATGGAGGAGGTCGCAGCGTGATGCGGCCAGATGTCCGAGGGTGAGCAGATCAACCTCGCGATACAGATACAGCGCCTGTTCCCGCGTCAGCGGGGTTTCCTCTTTGAGCGCGGTTTTTATGTAATCAAGTTCAGACATATCAGTAAACCTGCAGATCCTGATACAGGGTGTCGCGTTCCACCGGAATACGCCCGGCGCTGCGGATCTGACGGATAATTTCCTCCTTGCCCAGAGCCTGAGGGGAATCGGCGCCGGCATCGTGGCCGATTTTTTCCTCCACTACCGTTCCATCCAGGTCGTTGACCCCGAAACACAGCGCCACCTGTGCGACTTTGAGGCCGAGCATCACCCAGTACGCCTTGATGTGCTGGAAATTATCCAGATATATGCGGCTGATAGCGAGGGTTTTGAGGCAGTCGATCCCGTCGGGGCCATGTTCCACCCTGATGTTGCTGTTTTCGGTCTGAAATGCGAGGGGGATAAAGGCCTGAAACCCGCCGGTGCGATCCTGCAATTCACGCAGACGGCGCATGTGATCTACCCGGTGGGTGTAGTCTTCTACGTGGCCGAAGAGCATGGTGGCGTTGCTCTTGAGGCCACCGGCATGGATTTTCTCCTTGACTTCAAGCCAGCGCTCCGCAGAGATTTTTTCCGGACAGATCTGAGTGCGAATCTCATCGGCAAAGATCTCTGCTCCCCCACCGGGGGTGGAGTCGAGACCGAGACGCTTTAGTTCACTGATCACCATCTCGACCTCAAGACCGGATATACGCGCGAAGTAGTCGATCTCAACGGCGGTGAAGGCCTTGATTTTGATGTGTGGATTGTTGGCCTTTATGGTCGCCATCATGCGCAGGTAGAATTCAAACGGCAACTCGGGATGCAGCCCCCCCACCATGTGAAGTTCCGTGGCCCCGGCCGCATTCGCCTCTGCAGCGCGTTGCAGAATCTCGGCGAGATTGTAGGTGTAGGCATCGGGCTCGCTGCCATCCTTGCAAAACGCGCAGAAGCGGCAGTGATTGACACACACATTGGTGTAATTGATGTGACGATTGACGTTGAAAAACACCCTGGCGCCATTTTTCCTGCGGTTCGCCAGGTCGGCGAGTTCACCGATGGCGAGGAGATCGTTTGATTCAAACAGCTGTAGCGCTTCAGCATCGGTGACGCGCTCGTCCTGCTCGATCCTGGTGCGGATGGTGGTAAAGAGTTGCTGGTTCATGGTGTGTTTCTGCCTTCGTGATTATTTATAGTTTTTGTACATACAGGTCATAACAAAGGGTTGTTTGCCCTTAGAATCCCCTCCCCTTTTTATAGGGGAGGGCCAGGGTGGGGATAATGCCCGCCAGGGCATCCTTACTAACGCAGCACCCCCATCCCAACCTCCCCCCATCAAGGGGGAAGGGAAAACCGTGTAAATCGAGAGGTGCCACAGCATATAATTTTAGCGCAAATATGTGCCCTTCATTATTCTACAACCTCCCCCTCACCCCAGCGCGGTACCAGATGGTGCTCAATGCGGAGTTGGTCCAGAATACGTGCAGCGATAAAATCAGCTATATCCTGCAGGGAGCGGGGTCTGGCATAGAACGCAGGCATAGCGGGGAGGATCATTGCGCCAGCTTCGCTCAGGGTGAGGAGATTGCGCAGATGGATGCTGTGGAGCGGGGTCTCGCGCGGCACTATAATTAGAGGACGGCGCTCCTTAAGGGTCACATCCGCGGCGCGTTCAATCAGGGTATTGCTTACACCGGCGGAGAGGCGCCCCACCACTCCCATCGAAGCAGGGACAATCACCATGGCGTCACCTCCGGCTGAACCGCTGGCCACCGGAGACATAAAGTCATCTTCCGCGTAACAGCGCAGTTGCTCAGGGTGGGAAGCAAAATATTCTTCTAGTTCCGCCTGCATGCGCACGGGTGCATCGGGCCAGACAATGGGCAGCTCTTCGAGTTCGAGACGCAGCACTTGCCTGCCCGCAGCGGAGGTCAGAAGTGAAACGCGGCATCCCGCAGCAAGCAGATATCTGAGGAGGGTAAGAGCGTAGCACGCCCCGGAAGCGCCGCAGATAGCTACTACCACATGCTGCTGTTGAGCGTCATCCCTCATCCCAGCACCACTACATCCGCGAGGACAAACACAAACAGGATAATACTGATGTAGCCGTTCATGGTAAAGAACGCGGCATCGAGACGACTCAGATCTTCTGGCTTCACCAGGGTGTGCTCATACACCAGCAGAGCGGCCACCACCGCCACCCCGATGAGATAGAGCCAGCCGAGTCCGGCGCTGAGCCATAAAAGCAGCAGGAGCGCAACCATTCCACCATGGAGCCAGCGCACCAGATAACAGGATTTCTCCGCCCCGAGGCGTACGGGGATGGAATAGAGCCCTTGGTCACGGTCGAAATCGAGATCCTGCAGGGCGTAGAAGATATCGAACCCGCTCACCCACAACAACACTGCAAGACCCAGAAGGATGATGGATATTTGCACATCGCCGCGCAGGGCGATCCATGCCCCGATGGGCGCGGCAGCGAGGCACAAACCCAGAATCAGATGGGCGTAAATAGTGAAGCGCTTCGCATATGCGTACAGCACCAGAAAGAACAACACTACAAAGGAAAGGTAGAAACACAGGGGATTGAGCATCCATGCGGCGAGTTCAAACATCGCCACGGAGATGGCCACAAAGAGCCATGCTTCTATAAGCGACACCTTGCCTGCGGGGATGTGGCGCTCTTCGGTGCGCGGGTTCTGCGCATCGATGCGTGCATCAATGATACGGTTGAGCCCCATGGCAGCGGAACGCGCCCCCACCATGGCAACACATATCCATAGCAATTGCGCCAGAGTGGGCAGTTGTGCGCTCGCATCCGCGGCGAGAACTACCCCGATGAGGGCGAAGGGAAACGCAAATACCGTATGGGAAAATTTTATCATTTCGAGCAGGGCTTTTATTTTGGCACCTGCGCGCTGAAGAGCCGAAGGAGCGTTGACCTTGGCGAACATGGATTTCCTTTCCGGAGGATATAATTTTGTGCTTTCTGCGAAAGCATCAATGATGAATCGGTTTGAACGTCCGTGCTGATTTATACACCCGCAGACACAAATGAATCAAGAGGCGCGTATCCATCAATCTCCTTAACTGTTCACCTCATTTGAAATAGCATCAGGTTATAGAGCCATGATTCCCGGTGGAAGGGTGTCTGGCTCACGGATAGAGCCAGTCAAGCCTCAGGACGAGTTTATGCGTCCCTGGAACCGGGGATCATGGCTCTTCCCACCCACTGTAATATATTAGTTATAAATCACCTTAACCTGCGTAATCGTTATTACTGTTCTATTCTGCAATGACCTGAACCAAGAAATATTCTCTCTAGTCCACATAATCTTGCCCGGAAATCAAAACATTGTTATATTCACTCCCAGACAAAGGAGGGTACATGCTATTCGTCCTGTTTCTTACATTCGTACTCGTAGCGTTCTGGCTTCTGCTTTCATGGCATTTCACCCCGTTTGTACTGGGCTGCGGCATTGCTTCCATCGCACTTACCCTGTACCTGGCCCTGCGCATGAAGCTGGTGGACGAGGAATCCCAACCACTGCATCTCTCTGTGCATATTGTCGGATACTGGGCCTGGCTCGCCAAAGAGGTGGCTGTCTCCACCTGGGATGTCACCCGGCATGTCTGGAGCCCGAATAAGCGAGTGCAGCCGCAGGTTATCACGGTGGAGGCCACGCCGCAGACTGCGTTCGGATTGATGCTGTACGCCAATTCCATGACCCTGACTCCCGGTACGGTGTGTCTCGATGTAACACATGAAAAAATTAAGGCGCATGCCCTTACAGAGGATGCCGCCGCGGGTCTGAAGGGCGGAGAGATGGGCGCACGTATTCGCAGGCTCGGTCTATGATAAGCATCACGAGTATATATGCCGGTGCCTGTCTCGCCCTTCTCGCGATAATGGGGGTCACCATCACCCGCGCCATTCTGGGGCCAAGCGCATTTGACCGCGTCATGGCGGTAAATATGTTCGGGACCAAAACGGTACTGCTCCTTTCATTGCTCGGTTTTTTAAGTGGACGTCCCGATTTTCTAGACATATCCCTGGTGTACGCGCTGGTTAATTTTCTGAGTACTATAGCGATCCTGCGCTTTTTTGAGGGGCGCACCCCTGCTGCAACGGATAACGATACGGCAGACGCGCCTTCAACCACGGAGGAGTAGATGGAGAGCATTTTAAACTTCATTTCGGCGCTGTGCATCGGGCTGGGGGTTTTCCTCGGCATTACCGGCGCGGTGGGAATTGTGCGCCTGCCAAATTTTTTCACCCGCCTCCATGCCGCGAGTGTCACCGACTCCGGGTGCGCTTTTTTGATTCTGTCGGGCCTCATGCTTCAATCCGGGTTCAGCATACCTACGCTTAAATTACTCTTTATATTGGTCTTTTTACTCATAACCAGCCCCACGGCGTCCCATGCCCTGGCTAAAACAGCCCTGGACTGCGGCGCGGAACCCACACCACACCCGTATGAGGAGCGCTGATGGATCTGGTTATCGATATCGTACTCCTGACCTTTCTGGGGATAATAGCCCTCGCAATCAACCGCATCGACAAGCTGTTCTGCGTCATCATGCTTTCAGGTCTCTACAGCCTGCTGTGCGCCTCCCTGTTTGTCACCATGGATGCGGTGGATGTGGCGTTTACCGAAGCTGCGGTGGGTACCGGGATCGCCACCGTGCTGTTACTGAGCACCATCGGTGCTACGGATACACACCAACGCAGTGCCCCTCATCGTCCTTTGCTCGCCTTGTTGGTGGTGTGCACCACAGGGGCGATTCTGATCTACGGCACCATGGATATGCCGGCGTTCGGCGATCCTGAAGCGCCGGTGCACCAGCATGTGGCGCCGCGCTATCTGGAAGAGTCGCAGCAGGAGGTGGGGCCGCCGAACATTGTGACTTCTATCCTGGGCAGTTATCGTGGTATCGATACTCTGGGAGAGGTTGTTGTTATCTTTACCGCGGGATTGAGCGTAGTGGGGTTGATCGGCTTCCGCGGGATGCAGAAATACGGGGATCGGCAGCGTGCCGCCGGAATCACCAAAGATGACATGGATGAGCACCTGGTTTTGCGGGTTGTAATCAAAATATTCATCCCTCTGATTCTGTTGTTTGCCCTGTATGTGCAGTTCCACGGTGACTACGGCCCCGGGGGGGGATTTCAGGCCGGGGTTATTTTTGCAAGTGGATTTATTTTTTACACTCTTATGTTCGGCCTGGATAAAGGGATGCGCGTGATAGCACCGCGTGTCCTGGGCTACATCGGTTCGCTGGGGGTACTCCTCTACGGTGGGGTCGGTATAACCACCATGCTGCTGGGGGGTAATTTCCTCGACTACGATGTCCTCATGCACGACCCCCTCCACGGTCAGCATCTGGGGATCTTTCTGATTGAGCTGGGGATTGGAATCACCGTGTTCTCCATTATGCTGCTGATTTTCTTCGCCTTCAGTTCCAGAAAGGGGTTGCGTCAGTGAATATAGGTGCACACTACAACTACTGGGTGGCAATCTTTCTGATGATGACCGGGTTTTACATAGTTATCACCCACGGTAATCTGATCAAAAAGCTGATCGGACTCAACCTGTTCTCCACTTCGGTATTTATCCTCTACATCTCGCTGGGGAAGGTGAAGGGGGGAAGCGCTCCCATTGCCGCACCCGGCATTGAAGTGTACTCCAATCCGTTGCCGCATGTGCTGATCCTTACCGCGATAGTGGTGGGGGTGGCAACCATCGCAGTGGGGCTGGCGTTAGTGCTCCTGATTTACGACCGCTACGGTACTATAGAGGAGGATGAAATCCGTCTCAAGGATGACTCCCTATGAATCATCTCCCAGCCATTCAGGTCATTATCCCTCTGCTAAGTGCGCCATTGTGTCTGCTGTTGCGCTGGCGTACCGGTGCGTGGCTCATAGCCCTGTTGGCAACCTGGGCCACTTTCGGCGTAAGCCTCGTACTGTTCCGCACGGTTATGCTCCATGGTGCCATAAGTTACGATATGGGGGGCTGGCCCGCCCCCTGGGGCATTAACTACCACATTGATTCTTTAAGCGCATTTCTTGTCCTTATAGTAACCGGCATAGGCGCCCTGACCCTCGCATATGCCTACAAAAGTGTAAAACGCGAGATTCGCCCCGAGAGTCTGCGCGCGTTTTACGCCCTGCTCCTGATCTGCCAGGCTGGCCTCCTGGGGATCGCGGTCACCGGCGATGCATTCAACATGTATGTGTTTCTGGAGATCTCCTCGCTGTCGGCTTATGCCCTCATCGGCCTGGGACAACGGCGCAGAGCCCTGCGCGCGGCGTTCCAGTACCTGGTCATGGGGACCATCGGTGCAACCTTTATTCTCATCGGCATCGGCCTGCTTTACAGTCTCACCGGCACCCTCAATATTCAGGATCTCGCGGCACGGGTAGCATTGATTCCGGAGTCGGCCTACGGGCATCGCACCCTGATAACCGCATTCGCGTTTCTCACGGTGGGTTTCAGCCTCAAACTCGCCCTCTTCCCCCTGCATCTGTGGCTGCCTAACGCATATACCTACGCCCCGTCGGTGGTAACGGTTTTTCTCGCCGCCACTGCCACCAAGGTTGCGGTGTACATGCTGTTGCGTTTTTCGTTCTGCATTCTGGGGAAGCGCTTTGTGTTCGAGCAGCTCACGCTGGGGAACATCCTCCTGCTCCCGTCTCTGGCTGCAATCCTGATAGGATCAATGGTGGCGATATTCCAGTACGATATCAAACGTATGCTCGCGTATTCGAGTATCGGGCAGATCGGCTACATGACTCTGGGAATAAGCCTTAATTCCCATGCAGGGCTGAGCGCCGGGATTCTACATATGTTCAACCATGCCCTGATGAAGGGAGCGCTGTTCATGGTGATGGGTGCAGTGGTGTACCGTACTGGCTCGGTATATCTGAGTGATTTCCGCGGCCTCGGGCGACGCATGCCCTGGACTATGGCGGCCTTTGTCCTCGGCGGGATGAGTCTGATCGGGTTCCCCCTGACTGCAGGCTTCATCAGCAAGTGGATTCTGGTAGAAGCCACCCTTGAAGCCGGGTGGTGGCCGGTCACGGGGATAGTGCTGCTGGGTTCACTGCTTGCGGTGATCTATCTCTGGCGCGTTATTGAAACTGCGTACTTCAATCCGCGTCACGAGATCGAACATGGCACGGAGGAAGCGCCCTTGAGTCTGTTGCTCCCCATGTGGATTCTTGTCGGAGCCAATATTTATTTCGGCATTGATACCTCCATCCCGCTGGATATGGCGGAACGCGCTGCCACGCTACTGATAAGCGGAGGGGCCCTATGAGCAGTACGGTTCTGATGCAGTTATGTATTCTGATTCCGCTGGTTGGGGCAGTGCTGATCGGGCTGAGCTCGCGCGCACCCAATATCCGCGAGGGGGTAACCCTGATGAGTGCCGCTCTGCTGCTTGCAGTGGTAGCGGGGTTGTATCTGGACCCGGCCGCGCTTGAGACCGGAACCCTGATTCTGGCAGAGCCGGTAGCGGGTGCTGCGATAAAACTCGAGCTTGAACCCCTGGGATTGCTATTTGCGGGGGTCGCGAGTCTGTTGTGGCTTATCACGTCCCTGTACACCATCGGGTATATGCGTGCCAACCAAGAGCAGCATCAGACGCGCCTGTATATCTGCTTTGCCATCGCCCTGGCAAGCACCATGGGCATTGCCATGGCGGGGAATCTATTCACCCTGTTCATATTTTACGAAACCCTCACCCTCTCTACCTATCCGCTGGTGGCGCATAAGGAGGATGAGGACGCCATTTTCGGCGGACGTTTCTACCTCGGCATTCTTATGTCCACCTCTATAGGCCTGCTCCTTCCCGCGATTATCTGGGTGTGGCATGCAGGTGCGAGCATCGATTTTGTCCCCGGCGGGGTCCTCCCCTCCGATATGTCCGTCACGAGTGTATGGGTGTTGTTGTTTCTATTCGCCTTCGGGATCGGCAAGGCGGCGCTGATGCCGATCCACCGCTGGCTTCCGGAAGCGATGGTGGCACCTACGCCGGTGAGCGCTCTGCTTCATGCGGTGGCAGTAGTAAAGGCCGGGGTATTCTGCATGGTAAAGGTGCTGGTATACATCTTCAGCGCCGACATCCTCCTGCAATCGGGCGCCAATCTGCTTTTAATCACCCTCGCGTCCGTGACTATTGTGGTTGCCTCGCTGATCGCTCTGCAACAGGACAACCTTAAACGGCGTCTCGCATACTCCACCGTGAGCCAGCTGTCATATATCACCCTCGCAGGTGCGCTTCTCACCCCCATATCTACCACTGCGGCGATGCTGCATATTGCTGCGCACGCCTTCGGCAAGATTACCCTGTTTTTTGGTGCCGGAGCCATCTACACCGCCGCGCATAAAACCCGGGTGAGCGAATTGAGCGGCATCGGCCGCCGCATGCCGTGGACTATGGGCGCTTTTGCCATCGCAACCCTGTCGATGATCGGAGTTCCGCCCGCAGGTGGATTCATTTCCAAATGGTATCTGTTTCAAGGCATCTGGACTTCGGGATATTGGTTCCTCCTGCTGATATTGCTCCTTAGCACCCTGCTGAACTGTGCGTATTTTATCCCCATTGTATATGCAGCATTTTTCCGCGCTGAAACATACACTCCTGAACACACCCCGGGGCAGGCACACGGCGAAGCGCCCTGGACAATGGTTCTGGCGCTGTGCTTCACTGCAATTCTATCACTAATGCTGTTTTTCTACCCCGACACGGTGCTGCATCTGGCTCAACAGCTTAATGGAGGTGGATAAATGCAATCAGAAAAGCGCTCGAAACACACTTCCGGCCCCAGATCCCTCCCTGGCATTTACGCCGTGCTGCTCCTGTTGTTGGGGGCAGACTTTTTTATTACCCCGCACGCGCCTGTTCATCATCTGCCCCAGGTCGGGATCTACATGCTTGTAACCCTGCTGGGGTCAGGTGCCGTTATGGGGGTGGCCATACTGCTCAGGTACATACTGCGACGGCGGGAGGATTATTATGAGCGTTGACATTCTCCTGGTTCCCGGAATTATGCTGAGCCTTGTGGGGCTGGTACTCCCATCCATGCCTGGTTGGTTGCGACGTGCATGCGTGATCCTGCTGCCACCTGTGTTGTTATTACATATCTGGTTCGGGTCTCACACTGACATCAACATCTTCTGGCTGGAGCACGAACTCACCCTGTTGCATCACGGCAGTTCGGGAATGTTGTTTGCCAGTGTATTTCTCCTCGCGCTCTGGGGCGGCGGGCTCTTTGCCCTCCAGGATGCCGCTCCTCGCGAGCTCGGAGCGGCGTTTGTATATGCCGGCGGTGCCATCGGCATAAGTCTGTGTGGCGACTGGATCACTCTGTTCCTTTACTGGGAGCTGATGGCGCTCTCTTCCACTCTCATCGTATGGAGTGGACAACAGCCGGAGTCCCAGCGCGCCGGAATGCGTTATCTCCTTATTCACCTGGCAGGTGGGGTGATGCTCCTTGCCGGGATAACTGCACTTGCGGCTACCGGCACCAGCTTGGACCTCAGACCACTTCAGCCCGGAGGCTATGCCTACTGGCTGATTCTGGCAGGAATACTCCTCAACGCCGGGGCTCCACCGTTTTCGTTCTGGATTGCAGATGCCTACCCGCAGGCGAGTCCTTCAGGAATGGTGTTTCTCTCCGCCTTCACCACCAAAACCGCGGTGTTTGTTCTGCTGAATGCATTTGCAGGTGAAACCTTTCTGATCCCTGTAGGGATTTTCATGGCTTTCTACGGCATCATATATGCGCTGCTAGAGCATGACATCCGTCGCATTCTGGCCTACAGCATTGTAAATCAGGTGGGTTTTATGCTCGTAGCTGTCGGGGTGGGAACCAGCGCCACCCTTAACGGCGCCCATGCACATGCGGCAGCACATATTCTGTATAAAATGGCGCTTCTAATGGGAGCAGGAACCATCCTGCGCCAATTGGGAACCACGAGTGCACCTGAACTGGGACGAAATCTATGGCGGCGCATGCCCGCAACCACCGTGTGCATTCTTGTTGGGGCTGCAGCAAGTATGGGGGTTCCATTCACCTCCAGCTTTATTACCAAATCGGTTGTACTTGTGGGTCTGGCTAAAGCAGACCTGGGCCTGGTCTGGGCTCTGATGCTGGTGTGCTCTGCGGCTGTTGTATTCAATGCCGGGGGACGTTTTCCGTGGTTGGCCCTGTTTGCTCCGCCGGCTACGGCTAAGACAACCGAAGCTGATGGGCACAATATATCGGATCCCAAGGGATTGACCCTTGCGACCATGGCTGGTACTGCACTTGTGTGCCTGGTGCTTGGCTGGGTGCCGGGTTGGTTTTATACCCTGCTCCCCTATCCCGCCGGGTATCACCCCTACTCAGCCGGGCACATTCTGGAGCAACTGCAGATTCTGGCGGTGGCAGGAGCGATATTCTGGCTTACTCGCCACTATTTCTACCCGCAACGCGGCATCACCCTGGATTCCGACTGGGTGTTGCGCATTGCCCTATTAAGAGGATGGAATTATTTTCTTCGAGTGTTGAGGATCAGTTATGTTAGAGCATCTGAAATGGTGCTCAACTCCCGTATGCGCAGCTACATGCTTATCTTCAGCCTACACGGCCCCCGAGGCATCCTCGCGCGCTCCTGGCATACCGGAAGTATCGCTCTCTGGGTGGCTCTTATGCTCGCAAGCTATATTCTGGTGTACAACTTCAGCGCACCCTCAATTTTGAATACCCTGCGGCAGTTTTTTACGCAAGGGTAGTATCTATCTGCGATTTTTGTAACTGCTCAGTCGGGGGCTTATGGCACCCATTTTTCACACAAACAGCCACAGCCCTCCATTTTCAGAAGGCAGTGGCTGTTTGTTATCTTTCGGGTACGCAGCAATTCAGTATTTAAGAATTACACTGTCAAGGCCGCGTTTGGGCAGGTGATAATTACCCTGATCATCGTGCCAGCCGTAAGCATCTTTACCCGGCTCCTGATGTTCAATGATAATCTCTTCTCCGGGTTTGCCGATGGCTACCACGAGGAGAATCTCATAGCGCGTAGGAAGATCAAGGGCTTCACGCAACTTGCGGCGCTGAATTTTTGCCGCGATACATCCACCCAGGTCTTTATGCGTAGCACCTAAGAGAATGGATTGCGCAGCAATACCTTGGTCCGCTACATAGCTGCTGCAAATAGTTTTATCCCCGAGAATAATAATATAGCCGGTTGGCTTAACTCCCTTTATCGGTCCTCCCCATCCACGTAAATATCCCTGCCAGGAGAGGGTTTCAAATATCTGTTCGTTGCGTTTTTCATCACTGGATATGATATAGCGTAGCGGTTGCTGGTTCAGGTTACTGGTAGATGGGGCAAGGCGCGCAAAATCCACCAGTTCCCGCAGGGTTTCCTCCGATACCTTTTCCGCCTCTACAAAATAGTGATAATTTCGGGTTTTCTCGATCAACTCCCTGAAGTTACACTCGTCAATCCCTGCCATACCAAACACCTTTCTAGTCAGCTGAATTCATTCAACGCCTGGTTATCCCAGGCCATATAGTCAACTATTCTGGATCAAAGCCGGCTGACATTCGGCGCTATCAGAATATATCTCAACTCCCATTACAATAAAATAGTGTTTGTTTTTTTAAAAAACAAGTACTTTTTACATATTTCGCAACCGTAAGGTCTTGATGTAAGAGCAGCATCAGGCTCTAAATTTATTCCTGAACATCAGCGTAAAGCAGTTCTTCTATTATCCCCATATGTACAGAGGGTTAGAATAGCACAGAAGATAGCTCGTTTTCTGTAGGCATAAAAAAGTACTTCGCCCTTTAATATATTAACTATAGCATAGAATGCTTAAGGAACACTTCGATTTTTAAGTGTACTATTCATTTTTTCTATTTTACTTTATAGAACATTGTTTTCACATGTTCCTATCGGGCAAAACTTTGCGTTTACCCTGATATCGCCACAAAACTCCATCCACTACCCGCATCCCCGAATCCGCAACAAAATAACTCTCAAGTCCCAGGTTCATACTATGCCAGTAGATAAGCTTAAAAGTGGATATGTCGGTGCTTTCATCTACCAGCACCAGAGTGTGTACCCGCCTTAAAATGGAGTGTTGTTGAATAATTCTCTTGCGATCCGTCCATTCTGAGACACTCTTCGGTGATTTAACCTGTAGGATAATCACTGGAAGATAAGCGGTTTCAACAGGACAACTCAGATGGAGCAAAAAAGGAAGTTCACGTCGGATATACACAAACAGATGTTGCCATATCGTAGTTCCCAGCAACGCATTCTCCGTTGGAGGCGGCCCCACAAGGGTAATCGGCATTATGGCATCATCGCGAGCACGAATATTGTCTATATGCATTACCGGGCAAGGCACAGACTCAGTGTAAAAACCGGTATGATTAGCATAACTGCCTTCCTCATGCAGCTGAAATGGATCAACATAACCCTCCATAACAATTTCAGCATCCATCGGAAGAGGGAGCCTTTCACTGTTGTAGCGCAATGCCCGCGCAGATCCGCGCATGAACCCCCAAAAAGCGAGTTCAGTACCGACACCAGGCAGAGGGAACATTGAGGCGAATGTAAGTGTCGGATCTACTCCCATAACCACAGTCAGAGGCATTTTTTTACCCTGGTCTGCATAATTACGCCACGTGTTATATGCATTAGAACCACGACGCCAGTTTAGGGTCATGGTCCTCGAATCTATAGGACTTAAGCGGTAAATACCGGCATTGATCTCCTCTGAGTCGATGGCACGCGTAAATACTGTGGGAAGGGGGAAATATGTGCGAGTATCATCAGGCCAAAAGCGTATCTGTGGGAGATCAAACAAGCTGTCAATTTCAGGAAGTGTAGCTGCATCTTCAAAGTCAGAAACCGGGTAACAAGCAAATTCGAGTCTTATATAATCACAGAAATCTGACCACGTTACTATACTGGGTGGAAGTTCTTCCAGGCGTAGGAGAAGAGATTTATCGCATTGCGATAGGATACGGCTTAAACGCTCCCTTGTTGCAAACAGATTTGCAACAACCGAAATAGTTGTTCCTTCAATGTTGCAAAAATTCATGATGGGAGGAGAAAGATTATGCATCCGGGCACGTACCTGCGTACTTAGTTGCGTACCGGGATCCACAACTTCACAAATATCGGCAACCTCTGAGAGGGATCTGTATTGGGAAATGTATTCTCGCAAAGACATAAAAAAAGCCCCGATATTAAAACCGGGGCTCCTGTGTTTTACATACAATAAAGTCTAAAAGAGCGCTTGACGAGCAAGCGCCATAACCGCACTCGGAACGATGCCGAGAAGCAGTACTCCCACAACCGAAATTACAGCACACATGGTTGCGCCGGGCTTCAGCTGTACCCAGTCGAACTCTTCTTCAGGAGTACGGAAATACATATACACCATAACCCGGAGGTAGTAATAAAGCGAAACCGCAGAATTCAGGACACCAAGGACCGCAAGCCATACATATCCTGCATTAAGCGCACCGGCAAAAATGTAAAACTTACCGGTAAAGCCAGCCGATGGGGGTATCCCCATGAGGGAGAACAGGCAAATGCACATCAGTACCGCAAGAACCGGACGCTTATACCCGAAACCGGAAAAACCCTCTAGGGTGAGATTGTCCTCTCCTACTTTACCTGCAAGTACCAGAATCGCAAACGCCCCCAAGTTCATCAGAGTATACGCGACCATATAGAACAGTACTGCAGAAACCCCTATAGCATTAGAGGCAACCAGCCCAACCAGTGCATATCCGGCATGCGCAATAGAGGAGTATGCGAGCATACGCTTCAAGTTGGTCTGTCTCAGAGCGATAAAGTTACCCACGACCATAGTTAGCACCGCGAGGACCCAAAGCAGTCCTACCCAGGAGGAATGCAGGGTTCCGAGGCCGATGAGAAAAACGCGCATAAAGGCAGCAAATGCTGCGGCTTTCGGACCCGCACTCATAAATGCTGTTATAGGGGTAGGCGCACCTTCATATACATCAGGGGTCCACATATGAAACGGTACAACCGCAATCTTGAACAGAAAACCAGTCGCGAGCAGCAACATGCCCCCGATACACATGGGGTCAGCAAGAAGCTGATGGTTCATCGCCAGGTAAGTGCCGATATCGGCAACATTAGTGGTGCCGGTCACGCCGTAGATGAGTGCTATACCATAGAGCAGGAACCCGGTGGAAAATGCTCCAAGGAGAAAGTATTTCAGACCCGCTTCGTTGGAACGTAATTGACCGCGAAAGAAACCTGCAAGCACATAAAGGGCAACTGACATAACCTCCAGACCTAGGAAAATTGTCATCAGATCGGTGCCGGAGGCCATTAACATCGCGCCAACTGTGCTGAACAGAATAAGGGTATAGTATTCACCAACCGGATATCCTTCACGCTTCAGGTAGGCATCTGACATCAGTATGGTAAGTGCAGCGGCCAGCAGAAAAATGAAGTGAAAGAAAACCGCATAGTTATCCAATGCCACCTGACCTGCAAAGCCAAATTGAGGATTGTTCCAGCCTGCATAGGAAACGATAGCCGTTGCACCCAGTGCAGCCAGACTTATCAGGGACGCATACGTGGTTGTACCCCGTTTAACAAAAGCATTTAAGAGTAACAATGCCATGCCAAAGCAGGACAGAACCAGGGAAGGCATAATGGCGGCAAAATTTACATTCTGCATTGCCGTTTGCACCAGATTTTCCATGAATTGCTCCTTAGAAGCGACTTATCTCGTTTATACTCGTGAACTGTTTACGCCATTAGTGATGATAGCCAGATCCATCCTGCTCATGATAATTGCCTGCCGCATCGGAGTCTCCACTTTGCGGACAATTTATATGAGCACTATCGTCACTGCAGGGGGCAGCCTGTGCTTCTGCAGTTATCTGATTAAGAGCCTGGTTCACCGCTGGCTCCATCTTCTCTAGGAAGGTGTTGGGATAGACACCGATCCAGAAGATAAAGAGAAGCAAAGGCAGCATAACGCACACCTCGCGTACAGACAGATCCTTGAGGTTCTGATTTTTGGGATTGTCAAGTTTGCCGAACATCACGCGCTGGAACATCCACAGCATGTATACCGCAGCCAGAATAACCCCGGAAGTGGCAAATACTGCAAACCAACGTAGTTCACTTTCGAAAGCCCCGAGGAGAATCATAAATTCGCCTACGAACCCGTTAAGCGCCGGCAGACCGATGGATGAAAGGGTAACGATCATAAAGATTACCGCAAACACGGGCATCTGTTTGGATAGCCCACCAAACTCACTGATTAGGCGAGTATGCCGACGCTCGTATAGAAATCCGACAATAAGGAACAGGGCACCGGTTGAGATACCATGGTTAACCATCTGCAGTATCGCACCACTGACGCCGATACTGTTGAGAGCAAAAAGGCCCAGCATGACAAAACCAAGATGTGACACGGAAGAATATGCAACCAGCTTTTTGACATCTTTCTGCATCATGGCAACCAGAGCGCCGTAAATAATTCCTATCACGCTCAATGCCGCAAGCCATGGGAGAAACTGCTGCAGAGCATCGGGAAACAGTGGCATGGCAAAGCGTAGATAGCCATAGGTTCCCATTTTGAGCATTACAGCCGCCAGAATGACCGAACCCGCGGTAGGTGCCTCGGTGTGAGCATCAGGCAACCATGTGTGTACCGGGAACATGGGTACTTTGATGGCAAAACTGAACGCAAATGCCAGGAACAGCCATTTCTGCAGTTCAGGATTCAAACTCAGGTTGTAGAAGTCCGTAATACTGAACCCGTTGATTACCGCCCCGGTTTGTACTGCGTAGTAGTACAGAAAAATGATGGCTACGAGCATCAGCAATGAACCCACTGCAGTGTAGATAAAGAACTTAATCGCAGCATAAATCCGGTTGGCCCCACCCCAGATGCCGATCATGAAATACATGGGGATCAGCATAAGTTCCCAAAAGATGTAGAACAGGAAGAGGTCGAGGGAGACAAATGCACCGAGCATGGCAGTTTCAAGCAGAAGCATGAGAGCCATGAACCCTTTTACATTCTTATCTACCGCGTTCCAGGTCGACAAAACCGTAATGGGCATGATGAAGGTGGTGAGCATCACCAGCCACAGACTGATTCCGTCTATGCCAATACTATAATTCATCTGGAAATAATCCCCAACACTTATCCAGGGGACAAACTCCGTATAGTGCATAGCGGCTGAGGTTTTAAATACCGGATCAAAAGCAAGCGGCAGACTGATTATGAAGGTAATCAGAGTGACGACCAGGGTTGCGATCTTCAGCAGGCCACCATTCTCCCGTGGCAGCATCAGTACAATCAGCATGCCCAACAGGGGGAGGAATGTCATCAGGCTGAGAATATGTTCTGACATTAGAAATTGCTCCTTCTATATTAGATACCAGTCACAGCCGTCATTACTGAAATACACAGATGGCAATGATCAAAACTACACCTATCACCATACTCATGGCATAACTGTGGGTATAACCTGTCTGGGTGTGGCGCAACAGTTCGCCTGTGCCGCGAATACAACGGCCAAGACCATTAACAATGCCATCAACGATACGCACATCGAAGAACTGCCATAGCCCGGTTCCAAGACGTTTGGTCGGATTTACAATCAGGGCATCGTAGAGTTCATCCACATACCACTTGTTGTATACCGCTTTATGCAGTCGGCTGAATCTGTTGCAGACGCGGGCCGGAATTTCCGGGTACTTACAGTACATAATCCACGCAAGCCCGATACCTACCAGACCTATCCCGACAGATACTCCCATCAGTCCGAATTCAACTGCCGCTGTACCATGCGCATGAATATGATGCAATTCCTGCGTGTGGGCAAACACTGGGGCAAGAAAATCCTGAATCAGGTTGGGGATATGTCCTACTGTGTTACCAATCACGTGGGGCACACCGATAAGACCACCGAAGGTTGCTAGCGTCGCCAGTATAATGAGCGGGAGAGTCATAACCAGGGGTGATTCAGGGATATGGTCTTTGGCACGCGCATCGGTCTTCTGCTTACCGAAGAAGGTCATGAAAACGAGGCGGAACATATAGAATGCTGTCATTCCCGCTGCGGCTGTACCTACAAGCCAGAGTATCCAGTGGCCACGCGGTGATGCAAAACTCCACCAGAGAATTTCATCCTTGGAGAAAAATGCAGAGAAAAACGGCAATCCGCAAATCGCCAGGGTGGAGAGGAAAAAGGTGACAAAGGTAATGGGCATCTTTTTGCGTATTCCACCCATGTTACGCATATCCTGCGCATCATCATGAAGATGCGCGTGATGATAAGCATGGTGCAGACCATGGATCACAGACCCGGAACCGAGGAAGAGACATGCTTTAAAGAATGCGTGGGTAAGGAGATGGAAAATACCCGCAGTAAACGCACCTACGCCCATTGCCAGGAACATATATCCCAACTGTGATACCGTCGAATATGCCAGAACACGTTTGATATCATTCTGTGCAAACCCGATAGTTGCGGCAAATATTGCCGTTGCCGCACCCACAATGGCAATAGTCATCATGGTGTCCGGAGCCATGGCAAACAGGCCGTTCATGCGCCCAATCATGTATACACCCGCGGTGACCATGGTAGCCGCGTGAATGAGGGCTGATACAGGAGTGGGCCCCTCCATGGCATCTGGTAGCCAGGTATAGAGTGGAATTTGGGCTGATTTACCTGTAGCACCGAGGAAAAAACACAATGTAATTATAGTTACAATGATGCCGCCATTCTCGAGAGAACCGGTGTTAGCCGCAATTTCAGTAAAGTTTATGGTCCACACGCCGTTCTGTCCCAATGCCCAGAACAGGGTAAAAAGGCCGATGAGAAATCCAAAATCCCCCACGCGGTTAACCACAAACGCCTTCTTACCCGCGTCACTTGCACTCTTCTTCTCATAATAGTAGCCGATGAGGAGATAGGAGCACAGACCAACACCTTCCCAGCCAACGAACATCACCAGGGCATTGTTACCCAACACCAGCATCAGCATGGCAAAGGTAAACAGATTCAGGTATGCGAAAAACCGTGCATATCCATCTTCTCCATGCATGTATCCTATGGAATACAAGTGAATGAGAGTGGAAAGACCGGTAACATTGAGAATCATCAATGCAGACAACGGATCCAGCAGGAAGCCCCAATCAATACTCAATGGTCCCATAGTCATCCAGCTTGCTACTATGGTTTCATGAGTCTTGATATCGTCGCCCAGCAGGCGCACGAAATACATACACGAAACGATGAAGGAGGCAAAAATAGCCAGAGTACCAATGGTACCAATAACCTTCTCATTCTTGATTTTCCTGCCCAGCAGCCCGTTTATCAAAAAGCCCAGTAGGGGGAAAAACGGTATGAGCCATAAATTGTCGTACATCTATATCTCCTCTTGACGGACCTTTAAGCGACCACACATGACCATGTTACAACTTCAGTAGATTAAAGTCCTCAACATCAATGGACTCGCGATTGCGGTAGAATGCAATCATCAGAGCAAGACCGACAGCGGCCTCTGCTGCTGCTACCGTCATGATAAAGAGTACAAAGATCTGACCATCCAGATTCCCCAGATGGCTTGATAGCGCAATAAAGGTCAGATTGACCGCATTAAGCATCAATTCTATACACATAAACACGACAATGGCGTTTCGTCGCGTTAATACACCTATTGTGCCGAGACTGAACAAAATCGCGCTTACTACCATATAGTGCTGTACCGAAACAATCATACCTGCCCCCTACACTTCGCGCTTTGCCAGGATTATTGCCCCAACTATAGCGACCAACAGCAGAATCGACGCTATTTCAAACGGCAACATAAAATCCGTAAACAATGCGGTGCCTATTAACTCGGTGTGCCCCACAGACTCAACCATTTCAGCGCTTACGCTTCCCCGGGTACTGTTTACAGAGCCCTGCTTAAGGAGAATGAGAACCTGAAACAACATAAGTCCGCTCGCGACCACGGCCCCGGTAACTGCATGTCGATACCGGATCACTACTGCGGAACCCAGATTAAGCAGCATGATCACAAAAATTATGAGAACCATGATGGCTCCGGCATAGACCATTATCTGGATAGCTGCCATAAACGGTGCATGCAGAGTTACGTAGAAAATCGCAAGACAGAAAAAAGTCATAACCAGCGATATGCCGCTGTTGATCGGATTCCTGCACGAAATAACCAAAAAACCTGAGGTTACTGCGACAAACGCTACAACATAGAAAAACAACTGCTGCAGTATATCCATTGAAATGGCTCCTATTTCTTTTATTTAAGCAAACGCTCTTTGGTAAAGCAGAAATCTTCACGGGTGTGATTCGCAAGCTCGTACTCGCCAGTCATCTCAATAGCTTCAACCGGGCAGGCCTCAACACAGTAGCCACAGAATATGCAACGCAACAAATCAATCTGATACACCGTCGGGTACTTTCTGCCCTCGTCATCCTCATCTGCCTCTATCGTAATACACTTCGCCGGGCAAGCCGTAGCGCACAGATAGCAGGCCACACATTTTTCATGGCTCTGTTCAGGTACCAGACGATGCAGGCCGCGATAACGCTCAAACGGCTCATATTTAACTTTAGGATACTCCACTGTAGTGGAATTCCCCGGCAGCAAATGCCTGGCAGTTATACTTAAGCCCTGAATAAATTCTTTAATCATGGGTCGGTCCTTTAGACAATGGGAATGCTATAAAACGATTACGGCCCCGGTTATAACAATATTCAACAGTGCCAACGGCAGAAACACCTTCCAGCCCATAAACATCAGCTGATCATATCTGACGCGCGGGAACGTAGCACGCATCCAGATCAGCACGAACATGAAGAAGAAGATCTTCAGCAGTAGATTGATCACACCGGGGAATGGACCCGCTGGACCTCCAAGGAACAAGGTTGATATTACGGCAGCTACAACTACCATATTGGCGTATTCCGCCATGAAAAACAGTGCATATTTCATGGAGGAGTATTCAGTACAAAAACCCGACACCAATTCTGTTTCTGCTTCCGGCAGGTCAAAAGGCACACGATTGATCTCTGCAACGGATGTAACAAAGAATACACAGAAAGCAAGAGGCTGAGAGAAGACAAACCAGTTAAACACAGAACCCGATTGCGCCTCCACGATCCCGCTTAAGCTCAACGTCTCTGCAAGCATGAAAACTGCAACAATCGACAGCCCTGCAGCTAATTCATAGGAGATTACCTGTGCGGCTGAACGTATACCACCAAGCAGGGAGTACTTGTTGTTGGAAGCCCACCCGGCAAGAACGATGCCGTACACCCCAAGACCTTCCATGGCGAGAATAAATAAAATACCCACATTCAGATCAGCTATTTGCAGCGGCACTGTGTATCCGCCAATGACTATGTTCCCCCCAAACGGAATTACAGCTACCGTTATAAATGCCGGAACCAGAATCATCATCGGAGCCAGAATAAACGCAAGCTTGCTAGCTTGCGCCGGTATAATATCTTCTTTAAAGAACAGCTTGAGTCCATCAGCAATAGGCTGTAACAACCCCAGAGGGCCAGTCATGGTTGGACCAAGGCGCGTCTGCATGTGACCGATTATTTTGCGCTCTGCGTATGTGGCGTAAGCCACAATCAACAGCAAAACAACAAATACAGCCAGTATTTTGGCCAGCATTACTGCGATAAACAGAATCGGATCATTTGAGAGGCTAAGCATTTCCGGCATGATTTTCCTCTTTCCTTCGTTGCATTCCACCGGATCCCCGGTAGAGCATTTATATAACTGACCTGAAGATCAGGCGTAGAGCCAGAATCAGCGGTCTATCTCTCCAAGAACAATATCCAGGGTTCCGATCGTGGCTATAACATCGGCAAGGAGCGCCCCTTCAACCATCTGCGGCAATGCCTGCAAGTTGACAAACGAGGGCGGACGGATCTTCATGCGATAAGGGTTTGCACTACCGTCGGAAACCATATAATAGCCCAGCTCACCCTTTGGGGCTTCGATCCCCTGATAAATCTCGCCCGGCTCCGGCTTGAATCCGTCAGTTACGAGCTTAAAGTGATGTATAAGCCCCTCAATGCTGTTAAGGACGTTTTCTTTGGGCGGGAGGCTTACCCCGGGGTTATCCGCAAGAATTGGACCGTCTTCAAGCTTGTCGAGACACTGCTGAATAATTTTGCACGATTCGCGCATTTCATCCAGACGCGCTGTATAGCGGTCAAAGGTATCACAGCCCTCTCGGGTAATAACCTTAAAGTCGTATTCTTCATACCCTGAATAAGGGTTATCGCGGCGCAGATCCCAGTCAACTCCGCTGGCACGAAGAGCGGGCCCGGTCAGGCCGATGTCGATTGCATCTGCAGCCGAAATATATCCGACACCCCTGGTACGCTTCTGCCAAATGGCATTGCCGGTCAGTAGCCCCTCGTAGGTCTCCAGATGACCCGGCATGGCGTCGATAAAATTCTTCACATCCTGCTCAAATCCATCAGGAAGATCCAGAGACAACCCGCCCACTCGAAAGTAGTTGGATGTCATGCGCGCACCGGAGAGCTTCTCGTACATATCCATGATCAATTCACGCTCGCGGAAACAGTATATAAATACCGTCATTGCTCCGATATCAAGCGCGTGGGTCGCCAGCCATACCAGGTGGCTTTTGATACGCGTCAGCTCCGCCATCATGACGCGTACAACCTTGGCACGCTGGGGGATCTCGTCTTCAATTCCAAGGAGCTTTTCCACAGCAAGAACATAGCCGAGGTTGTTACTCATGGGGGCCAGGTAGTCAAGCCGATCCGTCAGGGGCAGTGCCCGATGATAACTGCGATTTTCCGCCAGCTTTTCCACCCCGCGGTGCAGAAAACCGATATGAGGGGTAGCTTTAACAACCGTCTCCCCATCAAGTTCCAGGATCAACTGCAACACCCCATGAGTAGAGGGGTGCTGCGGACCCATATTTATTGTCATAATCTCATTTGTTGCCATATATAAGCCTCGCTTCAGTCGATGGTTGCTGGAATTCAGGAAAGACGCCCCTGATAGAGCTCCCGATTCGGCCCCTGCAACGGGTAGTCCTTGCGCAACGGGTATCCATCCCAATCAGCAGGCATAAGTATCCGGCGCAGATCCGGGTGACCTTTAAATGCTATGCCAAACATGTCCCAACACTCGCGCTCAGGCCAGTTAGCGGTTGACCACACTCCGGACACCGTATCTATACAACAATCATCTTCTCCAACTGCGGCCTTGATACGCAGGCGCTCTTTCGTTTCAATGTTGTACAGGTTGTACACCACCATGAAGCGCGGCTCGGAGCCATGATAATCCACTCCACACAGGTCACAGAGAAAATTATACCCTGCACTGTCTCTCAAAAACGTACAGACCGTTACGATGTCATCCTTATTAACGGTCACAGTAATCTCGCCCCGATGTTCTACGGTATTGAGTACCGCGGCGGGAAACTCCTGTTTAAGCTTTGCAACAACTGCCTGGCTCATACTTTGTCCCTATACGTATATATGGTTTGCGCAAGACGCCTTGTTCGTTTCCATCCCCCGTGATGCCTAGCCCGGTACAACCTCGCCCACACCTATGGCAGCTCCGAAGCTGTTCTTCTCACGCATGATCTTTTCCTGCAACTGGATTAGCGCATACAGCAGCCCTTCAGGCCGTGGAGGACAGCCCGGTATATACACATCTACCGGTAACGCAGCATCAACACCCTGCACCACGCTGTAGGTATCAAAAACACCTCCAGACGATGCACATGCGCCCATAGCAATTACATATTTAGGCTCAGGCATCTGCTCATAAACGGTCTTGATGACCGGGAGCATCTTATATGTCACGGTCCCTGCAACGATAATCACGTCTGCCTGGCGCGGTGATGCACGAAACAACACCCCGAGACGGTCCAGATCGTGTCGCGCCGCACCTGCAGCCATCATCTCGATCGCACAGCAGGCCAGACCGAAGGTCATGGGCCACATGGAACGGGAACGCGACCAATTGACTACCTTATCCAGCGAGGCGGTGATAATATTATCGCCCAGCACATCCGGATTCATACCCTGCGGCACCTCTGCGCAGGCCCTTCCCTGCTGCTCGACTACCATTCCAGCGCTCCTTTTTTCCATTCGTAAGCCAGCCCTATAATCAAGACAAAAACGAAAAAGCCCATAACTCCGGCTCCGTACATGCCCAGCCGCTTAAACATTACAGCCCACGGATAGAGAAAGACCACCTCAATATCGAATACGATAAATGTCATCGCCACCATATAGAACTTAACGGAGAACTGTTCACGCGCAGTTCCAATCAGAGGCATACCACATTCGTAGGGGGCAAGCTTTACCTCACCGGGCTTTTTGGGCCCGAAGATAAACGAAAAGGCCACCGACCCCAGCGCAAACAACAACGCCAGAGCTATGAGGACGAGTATCGGCAGATAACTCTCAAGCATGTAACAGCTCCTCCATCCAAGGGGTTAACTATATGATCAAGTACCGCTTGAGCAAGCACCTACAGCGGTTTCAGCGTCGTGCAAGTTAGGTCAAATACATGGCTTTGTCAAGGGAAAAATACAGTATACAGTATGCAGTTTTGTGCATGCTTAATGCTTTAATTTCAGCATCTTATGCGGCAGCAACATGCTAAAAAAAGCCTCTGAAAAGAGAGCGGTCCCTACATGGCATGCTCAAGCATATACTGTGCTAAATTCGGCCCCAAGTGCGTAAAGTCACCTGAATTATCGCAAGCTATCCCTTGCCCTGTTCCTCAGGGGGATGCATATAACGTGTAACTGCTGCTCGAATCGCAGTGGCAGATAAGTTTGAGCAATGCATCTTCTCGTCCGGCAGCCCTCCCAAAGCCTCAGCCACCTTTTCATCCGTGACTTCAAGTGCATCTTCGAGGGTTTTACCCTTCACCATGGTACTTGCCATTGAGGTGGTAGCAATCGCAGCCGCACACCCATAGACCTTGTATTTCACATCGGTAATAATATTGTCTTCAATTTTAAGAAAAATAAGGATCGCATCTCCGCAACCCGGATCTCCCACCTTCACCACTACATTCGGATTTTCTATGGTTCCGACATTGCGCGGATTGGAAAAATGCTCTACAACTGCATCAGTGTACATGCTTAAACCTTTCCTTTCATTCGATATCCGGATATTAAACAAGCACTAAACCGGATAAGCATACCTTCCGGGGAACTGGAAAAGCAACCACGCTTGCACGAAATAATTAAATTAACCTTCTGCGCTTACCACCATTTACTTTTTTATTTAAGACGTACCTACTGAGATGAAAGCATACACTACAGAAATTCTCGACTACATCCGTCAGGAAATTTGCGCCGCCAATGGCAACGAAGTTTTCTTCGTCGCCACCCTGGAAACGGGTGGTAAAATCGCCTCAATACAGGTCGTGGCCCGCGGAAACAAAAGTGCGGTTCCTGCAATTCTGCATGCCTGTCGAAAAGCGGATCTGGTTATACACAATCACCCTTCAGGGGAGATAACTCCATCCGAAGCCGACCTGGAAATTGCTGCACGCCTGGGGGAAGGCGGGATTGCCTTTCATATCACAGACAATGACGCAGCTAACTTCTACAAGGTTACTGAAATCCAGCAGCGCCCGGAGCAAACCCCGGCGGATTATGCCAGAATTTCATCCCTCCTCGGCCCGGAAGGCCCCTTGGCGCGGAGCATACAGAACTACGAACAGCGTACAGAACAGGTACAGATGGCATTTACTGTAGCCGAGGCATTTGACACAGACCGGATTGCTACAATCGAAGCCGGTACCGGTACCGGTAAAAGCCTGGCATACCTGATCCCGGCTCTGCTCTGGGCCCTTGAGCATGGTGAGACTGTAATCGTCTCAACCAACACCATCAACCTGCAGGAACAACTCATCCGCAAAGACCTGCCGCTACTCAAGCGTGCCATCCCCGAACCGTTTCAGGCGGTTCTGGTTAAAGGACGGGCCAACTACCTCTGTCATCGACGTCTGCACCACGCTCTGCAAGAAACCGACCTGTTCAGCGTCAATGGTGCCGCCGACCTCAGAGATCTAAGCGAATGGGCGCAAACCAGCACCAGCGGAAGTCGTGACGAACTCAACCATACTCCGGAACCTCAGGTGTGGCACGAGGTATGCTGTGAGATGGATCAGTGCCCGCGCACACGCTGCCCCCACTATCAGGAGTGTTTTTTCCTCAAAGCCCGGCGCAAGGCAGCTCAGGCTGACATTTTGGTTTCCAACCACGCCTTATTGCTTGCTGACCTCGCGGTGCGTGCCGAAACTGACAACTACAGCAGTGCCGCAGTTCTGCCGCTCTATTCACGCATCATTTTCGACGAAGCACATCACCTTGAAGATGCCGCTACCAACAGTTTTTCCATTCGCCTGAACCGTTTCAGTTTTGCCGGAGTTCTCAACCGCCTTGTGCATCCGCGCAAACCCGAGCGTGGCCATCTGGGGCGATGGGCAAGCGTTCTGGCACGCGAACTGCCCGACACAGAAAACCTGCTCTACGAACAACTTCATACGCTACTCAACGAAGCAGGGAGCCTATGTCGTGAACTGCAACAGCGCAACGCAGAGATATTCGATACGCTTACCGAATGCATAGAAGGTGGTAGCGACAGCAGACAACAGCACTCGCCCCCATGGAGAATTACACCTGCACATAAAAGCGATCCGACCTGGCAGCATTTCACCTCTAAACTGCCAGACATAAGCCGAACCGCGTTGAAGATAAGCTCAACCATTAAACGCATATTGAAGCTGGGAGAGAACCTCCCGGACGGCGTAAGTGAAAAAATGACTGCGGCAACCACCGATCTGAACGGACTCAACAACCGCCTTAGCGTTCTGGCGCAGGAGCTGGACACCTTCTTGTCTCTGCGTAAGGATCTGTGCACCTGGATCGATGTGCGCAAAAGCAGCGGGCGCCAGCGCACTCCGTTGATGTGGCTCAATGCCGCGCCCATAGAAACCGCACCCATCTTGCACCAGCATGTGTACGAACGTTTCAAATCGGTGGTAATGACCAGTGCAACCCTGAGCGTAAACCGCAACTTCAATTACTTCCATCAACGCAGCGGTGTTACCCTGTGCCCACCGGAACGACGCCTGGAGCTGCAACTCGAATCCCCCTTCGACTTCGAGCATCAGGCACTCATTGCAGTCCCTACAGACATCCCTGCACCTGGAAGTCAAGGCTATGCCGAAGCGATTGCCCCGATCATTGAACGCAATGTAGTAAGCGCGGGAGGAAACACCTTTGTTCTTTTCACTGCCTACACCCTGCTGCAACAGTTGTTTCAGACCCTCGAACCATCCATGTTTGCGCAGGGGATAACCTGTCTGCGCCAGGGGCAGGCATCAAGGCATCATCTACTACAGCGCTACGTCAACGCCCAGAACCAGGTTTTGTTTGGCACCGACTCTTTCTGGGAAGGAGTAGATGTACCGGGGCGGGATCTGGAAATTGTGATAATCACACGCCTGCCTTTCCGTGTCCCCACCGAACCAATTCAGGTTGCACGCAGCGAAGCTCTGGAACTTACGGGCAAAGATCCGTTTATGCATTTTACTGTGCCACAGGCGGTAATAAAGCTGAAACAGGGATTCGGGCGCCTGATCCGCCATCGCGATGACCGTGGCGTGGTCATCATCCTAGACAACCGTGTGAGTAACAAAGGCTACGGACGCATGTTCCTCAACTCCCTTCCACCAGCACGAAGAGTGATCGCTCCGCAGGACTCAATTGCAACAGCAATTAAGGAGTTTTTTCAACAGAGCTGAAGTGTTAGATCCAAGCAGAAAAAATGTGCACATGCAAGTGGCAAACTCCTGCTGAGGTGCTATATTAAATCTAAGGAGACAGATGTACTCCAAAACAAAAAGCCAACATCCGTTGCTTCGACAACGGAGCAACGCCAGCACCATCTCCTGGACCATGGGCCGGCAGCCTCCCCTGCCGGCCATTTTTTCTGTGCAGAAAATTCTTGTCTTCTCATTGTACTTAATTGGTTATAGTATGGAGGAGGATAGAGCATAAAACAGAAGCATGTCCACCGGAACACATATCAAGATCATCCGTATGGTACGTGTCCGCTCAAACCCACAGGCCTTGCATTAAAACTCAAGCAAATATCAGGATCGGCAATATATGAAATCAACGCTAAGCCTACACCGCATAAGCCGCGCCCTTATCCAGGTCGCAATCATACTGCTGTGCTTCGCCCCAGCACATACCGCAACATATCAGGATCAGGAACTCGATCCGCAGCGCGCAAAGCTTCTCGGATTTATCGTTACTCAGCATCTGGTTCGACAACACTACAACCATTATCCGCTGGACGACGATCTTTCCCGTCGGGCATTTGATCTGTACATAAAACAACTCGACAACCAGAAACGCTTCCTGTTGCGTGAAGATGTACAAATGCTCGGGGCATATAAAACCTATATTGACAATGAGATCAGACGTGGGAACATCCACCTGCCCCTTTACAGCGCCAGAATTATGGAAAAGCGTATCCCCGTTCTGGCTGAGATGGTTAACCATCTGCTGAAGGAGCCCTTTGACTACAGCCGAACTGAGAGCCTCGAAACAGATGAAGATAAACTCGACTTCTGCAATGACATGGAAGAGCTTCGCGAGCGCTGGAGGAAAACCCTTAAATATCAGACGGCGAACACCTACCTGGATTTAAAAAAAGAGCAGGAACAACTGCTTGAAAACCCCGACAGTCCTGAATCTGAGGATGAAATCACGCCGGGGACAACTGATTCCGAACTTTGGGACAAAGCCTATGCCAAGGTGGCCGACCGCTATCAACACCTCTTTGCCCGCATGGGAAAGGTATCGGAAAACGATTTTTTCAACCGCTACCTCAACGCCATTGCCAATGCGTATGATCCACACAGCAACTACATGGCTCCAGAAGCCAAAGAAGACTTTGACATCCACATGCGTGGCTCGCTGGAAGGAATTGGTGCCGTACTACGAGAGGATGGCGGCTTTATTAAGGTTGTACGTCTTATCCCCGGCGGCGCAGCTCAGCAACAGGGCATTCTCGCCAGTGAGGATACCATCCTTAAGGTGAGCGAGGGAAAAGACGGAGCCCCTGTTGATATTACCGACACCCGTATCCGCGATGCTGTCAGTCTGATTCGTGGCCCAAAGGGTACTACAGTCCGGCTCCATATCAAAAAACCGGACGGCACCCGTCAGATCATCTCCATCAAGCGCGACGTCGTGCAGATCAAGGATGCATTTGTAAAATCCGCCCTGATAGAAGGACCTGACAAGACCCCCTACGGCTATATCAAAATCCCGAGTTTCTATCGTGACTTCCACAAGGAAAACGGCAAAGGACGCAATGTTACCGATGACACCCGAGCTGCGTTAGAGCAACTCAGCTCCCAGGGGATAGCCGGACTGATTATTGACCTGCGCAACAATGGAGGAGGCTCCCTTGGCGATGCAGTAGACACCACGGGGCTGTTCATCAACCAGGGGCCGGTAGTGCAGGTTAAAAACAGCAATAATGACATAAAGGTGATGGACGACCGGGACGGGAAAACAGTCTATGATGGGCCCCTCGTAGTCCTGGTAAACAAGTTCAGTGCCTCGGCCTCTGAAATTCTTGCAGGCGCGCTCCAGGATTACCGCCGCGCCGTTATCGTAGGGAGTGAACACACCCATGGCAAAGGAACCGTGCAGGCCATGATCAATATCGATACCAATCTGCCCATGCGAAACCTCAGCAAATACAAACCCCTGGGTGCCATCAAGGTTACAGTACAAAAATTCTATCGCGTCAGCGGTGGATCCACGCAGTATCGTGGCATTGTGCCCGACATCGTCCTCCCGGATCGTTTTGCTGCGATAGAGAGCGGCGAACGTCATATGGATTACTCCATGCCATGGGACACTATACCCAGCACCCTGTATCGTCCCACAACAGAGTCCCTGCCACTGCAGGAGCTGGATCAACGCAGTGCGGAACGAGTAGACACCAGCACCGAGTTTCAACGTATCGTTGAGCTTGAAGAAAAAACACGTGAGCGCATCGCCAATACCGAATACCAACTTCTACTCGAAAAGATTATTGCACAACGCAAATCTATCCAGGACGACGAAAAGGAAGAGCCTTCCCATGCCGTTATGAGTGGCAACGATATGGCAGGGAACGAAGACAAATGGCGTGAACACCTGAAAGAAGATCCATATGTTATTGAATCCAGCCACATTCTTGATGACATGGCTGATCTCTTGTAATAGCATCTCCCCTAGGGTAGGGGGCTGCCCCCTTGCTTCAGGCGAAAAGAGAGCTGCACCATCCTTTTACATATCGGCTACCATGGGAGCGAACGTATTGCATTCATTGCGTTCGCTCCTATTGCGGAGGTTATATGGCGGAACATTCTATCCTCATTTCTGCAACAGTTCAGGATCTGCTACACATTGATGACTCCTTTGCCGCGCGTGAGGGTTTCAACCTTCTGCTAGCGCAGGATACAGCCGATCTATTTGTCACTGCGCGCGCGCAAAAACCGAGCATCATATTCATAACCCCCAATGATGCTGAAAGCCAAACGTCGGGAATATGCTGCTGCCGCCGTCTAAAAGAAGATCCCGACCTGAAGAACACTCCGGTTATCGCAGTCCTTGACGGTAACAACAAATCCCACCTGAACCGCTGTCAGATGCACAAACCGGATGACATCCTGTTCACCCCTCTGAGCAAACACCTTTTCCTGGCTACGGCCCGGCGTTTCCTGGGTTTACCCCACCGCTCCTTCGATCGGGTTCAAACCAGTCTCAAGGTTGATTTCGGCCCCGACCGCAATAACCTGCGCCCGGCATGTGCTTACAACCTCAGCACCGGTGGAGTTTTTATTGCGACCGAAGCACAGATTGCCTTAAACGCTAAAATAATGGTAAGACTCGATCTGCCTGACACTGAAACACCCATCATGTGTGAAAGCATCGTCAGCTGGGTTAATCATAGCTGCGACCCGGACCAACCAGACATCCCCGCCGGAATCGGGCTGCAGTTTCTCTCCCTGAACGCCACCGACCTGTTCGCCATCCACAATTTCATAAACCACCAGCGCAACGGCCTTTGATGCACTGAATTTCTCTTGCTTTGCCCCCAATAAAAAAGCGGGAACTATTGACACAAAGGGCTAGAACATCGTATTACTTACACTCGCGTAATATTGTATACAAATGCCTATCCAAGTATGCAACTACTCGCGCATTCTATAGATCCTGGTTTAGTATATCAGGCTCATGCATTACTGTGCCTGCAGAGTGAATCGGGCAGGGATGGTCTTGTTATTTTATTTCAAGTTCAGGGGAGGTTACACATGGAATGTATTACAATGGTCAGGGCTGGTCCAACGACATGCTATAGCGCCACAATCAACTACGTCTCTACTATCCCGACGGCTGCCATGAGGCACGTCCGGCGTGAAAAGTTGAATACGGATTGATTCACAACCCTTACAAGGAAAGTGCATTGAGATGATTAAAATTAACAAGGGGCTGGATCTGCCGATAACCGGCAATCCGGAACAGAAAATTTCTGATGCTCCCGCAGTCAAGTCCGTGGCCATACTTGGTCCGGACTATGCCGGCATGAAACCGAGCATGGCGGTTAAAGAGGGAGACAAGGTAAAACTTGGCCAACTGCTGTTTACCGACAAAAAAACTGAGGGTGTAAAGTACACAGCTCCGGGCGCGGGCAAGGTTGTTGCCGTCAACCGTGGCGCACGTCGCGTTTTGCAGTCGGTTGTTATTGAATTGAACGGCAAAGAGGAAGAGGAAACCTTCACTTCCTATAAAGACAAGGACCTCGAAAACCTCGCGCGCGACAAAGTGGTTACCAACCTGGTTGACTCCGGGATGTGGACAGCGCTGCGGACCCGGCCATACAACAAGGTTCCCGCAGTTGATACGGAGCCGAAATCAATCTTTGTAACCGCCATGGACACCAATCCGCTGGCGCCAAAGGCCGAACTCCTCATCAAAGAGGAGGAGCAGGCGTTTGCGAACGGTCTTAGGATTCTCACGCGCCTGACACAAGGGCCGGTATACGTATGTCAGAAGCCCAATGCGGTTATGCCCCAGGTAAAGGGGATTACATACGAGGAGTTCGATGGCCCCCATCCGGCGGGACTTCCCGGCACCCACATCCATTTCCTCGATCCGGTCAATATCGACACCTGCGTATGGCACATTAACTATCAGGATGTCATTGCCTACGGTAAGTTTTTCACCAGCGGCAAGATTCCCGTAGAACGCATTGTTGCCCTCGGCGGCCCCGGTGTAAAAGAGCCCCGTCTGCTGCGCACCCGTCTGGGCGCGAACCTTGACGAACTCACCAGCGGGCAGCTTAAAGGTGGAGAACAGCGTGTTGTTTCCGGTTCTGTATTAAGCGGCTCCGAAGCGGCAGGCCCGCTGGCTTTCCTCGGGCGCTACCACAACCAGATAAGTGTACTGCCCGAAAAACGTGAGCGTGAGCTGTTTGCCTCTTTAAAACCCGGCGAAGATCGCTTCTCCATCAAACGCGCGTTCATGAATGCCTTCACCGGCGGCCCTACTGCGGACATGAATACCAGCACCTACGGACGTCCGGGCAATATGCTCGCTATTGGCTCATTTGAGAAAATGATGCCTCTCGACATTCTGCCCAACTATCTGCTGCGTGCTCTGTGTGCCGGTGACACCGATGAGGCCCAGAGTCTCGGCTGCCTGGAGCTGGCTGAAGAGGATCTGGCGTTGTGCACATATGCATGCCCCGGCAAAAACGACTTTGGCGTGGTATTGCGTGACGCACTAACCATCATTGAGAAAGAGGGATAAAGCCGTGAAATTACTCGACGATATGAAACCTCATTTTGAAGAGGGCGGAAAGTGGGAAAAGTATTCCGCCGTCTATGATGCCATAGATACCACTTTGTACTCACCGGCAACCGTGACCGAGGGTTCTGTCCATGTACGTGACAGCATCAACCACAAGCGTGTCATGAGTATCATTATGCTGGCTCTGCTGCCCTGCATATTGATGGCTATGTGGAACAGTGGATATCAGGCGAACCTCACCCTGGCACAAATGGAAGGGGGCGAAGCCCTGCGGGGGCTGAGCAATCATACTTCCATCTTGGCCAATATACTTAAAGGAGCCGGAATCTTTCTGCCGGTTCTGATTGTGGCCCTGATCACCCAGGGCATCTGGGTAGCGGTATTTGCAGCCATGCGCCAGCGTCCTATCGATGCTGGCTTTCTGGTAACTGCAACGCTGATCGCGCTGCTCATGCCTCCCACGGTTCCTCTATGGCAGGTGGTTCTGGCCACCTCCTTCGGGGTCGTAATCGGGCGTGAAATCTTTGGCGGCATCGGGATGAACTTCCTCAATCCCGCTCTGGTAGCCTGGGTATTCCTGGCTATGGCATACCCTGCGTCCATGTCCGGCGATGCTGTATGGACTGCCGTTGACGGCTATAGCGGCGCCACCCCGCTGAGTATGGCGATGGCCGACGGGGTTAACAGTCTGAGCAGTGCCGGTATCACCTGGAAATCCGCCTTTCTGGGAACCATTCCCGGCAGCATGGGGGAAACTTCCGCCATGGCCTGCCTGCTCGGTGCTGTTATCCTGCTGGTAACCGGCATAGCTAACTGGCGCATCATTGCATCGATACTTATCGGTGTTGTTGCGATCGCTTCCATTCTGTGTCTGTTCGACTCCGGCGCAATGAACCCGGCCTGGCACCTAGTGCTTGGCGGTCTTGCTTTCGGCATGGTGTTCCTGGCTACGGATCACTCCTCAGCGGCAATGACCGTTAAAGGCCAGTGGATCTACGGCCTCCTCATCGGCTCTCTTATAGTGCTGGTGCGTGTTTTCAACCCCATGATGCCAGAGTGCGCAGGGATGATCATCCTGTTCGGCAACGTTGCCGCACCGCTGATCGATCGCCTTGTCGTGAACGCACATATCAAGAAAAGGATGTTGCGCCATGTCTAATGACTCAATACTAAAAACATTCCTGGTCACCTTTCTGCTGTGCCTGGTCTGCTCTGTGCTCGTATGCCTGGCGGCCCTGGTTCGCATCGACCGGGAAGCATATAATCAATTGCTTGAAACCCGGTCCACGGTTCTCGCCGCTGGCGGCTATGCAGACGAACTTGATGAAGGAGCTTCCGAGGAAGAGCTCTTCAGCAATTTTGAAATGAAGATGGTAAATATCGATACCGGTGAGTTTACCTCGGATATCAACGCGGAGGAATTCAACCCCAAGGACGCCAGGGACAATCCGGATATGCTCGTGGATATTCCTGCCGCCTCCGATGCGGCCGGTATTAAACAGCGCCTCAAATATGCGCGCGTGTTCGTTGACAAAACCAATGGCCAGGTTGTACTGCCCATCAACGGTCCGGGCATGTGGGGGCCCATGTTCGCCTATATCGGGGTACAGGATGACGGCACCACCGTAAACGGACTCAAATTCTACCAGCAGTCCGAAACCCCGGGCCTGGGGGATAAAATTGCTAAGCCTGGTTTCAGCAATCAGTGGGTAGGGAAAAAACTCTACAACGATTCCGGCAGTCTCGCCCTCGAAATAGTGAAAAACGGCAAGTATGACCCGAACGCTGATGACGCGAAACACACCATCGACGGCCTTGCTGGTGCGACCGTCACCGGCGACAAGGCTCAGGCTATCGTAGAGTACTGGTTCAGCGACCACGGCTACGGCAAATTCCTGGCTAACTACACCAAGAGCAAGGAGTAACGATTATGTCTAAAGCAAAAGACGCCTTGATGGATCCGTTGTTTAACAACAACCCCATCGCCCTGCAGATACTGGGTATCTGTTCGGCACTGGCAGTTACCAATAAAATGTCCACGGCTTTGACAATGTCTATCGCAGTTATTCTGGTAATTGCGTGTTCCAATGCCGCTGTCAGCGCCATTCGAAATCACATCCCCAACAGCGTGCGCATCATTGTGCAGATGACCATTATTGCTACGCTGGTTATCATTGTAGATCAGATGCTCAAGGCGTATGCCTATGAGATGAGTAAACAGCTCTCCGTCTACGTCGGTCTCATCATCACCAACTGTATTGTTATGGGGCGTGCTGAAGCCTACGCGATGAAAAATCCGGTGTATGAGAGCCTCATGGACGGTATTGGCAACGGCCTGGGCTATTCTCTGATCCTGCTGATGGTTGGCTTTGTGCGCGAACTGTTTGGTTCCGGCTCATTCTTCGGCCTTACTATCCTGAACCCGGTCAACAACGGCGGATGGTATGTGACCAACGGTCTGATGCTGCTGGCGCCGAGTGCCTTCTTTTTGATCGGCTTCATCATCTGGGCACTGCGTACCTGGAAGCCTGAACTCCAAGAATAGGATAAAATGTCATGGCTCACTATTTTACTATATTTTTCGATTCTGTCTTTGTCGACAACATCGCCCTGACCTTTTTCCTCGGCATGTGTACCTTTATTGCCGTATCGAAAAAGGTCGATACCGCAATCATGCTGGGTATCGCGGTTGTCGCCGTTGAGCTTATCACCGTTCCGGTTAACAACGTTCTCTACAATGTGCTCCTCAAAGAGGGGGCGCTGGCATGGGCCGGCTTTCCCGATCTCGACCTTAGTTTTCTGGGTCTGATTACCTACATCGGGGTTATTGCTGCCATTGTACAGATCCTGGAGATGGTACTGGACAAGTACTTCCCACCCCTTTATAACGCACTGGGGATCTTCCTCCCGCTCATCACAGTAAACTGTGCCATCCTCGGGGCCTCCCTGTTTATGGTGGAGCGCGACTACAACTTTGCCGAAAGTACCGTGTACGGCATCGGGGTCGGGGTCGGTTTTGGTGTTGCCATAGCCCTCCTTGCTGGCATTCGTGAGAAGCTTGTGTACAGTGATATCCCCAAGGGCCTTCAAGGTGTAGGCATGACCTTCATCGTGGTCGGTCTCATGGCGATGTCATTTCAGGCGTTCTCCGGCTTACAGTTTTAATGCAGTAATAATCTGAATAAAGGATTGATACTATGAACTTGATAATAGTCGGATCCACCATGTTTACCGGGATCATCCTTGCGCTGGTTGCCCTTATCCTGGCAGCGCGCAAGCAACTGGTCCCGACTGGTGAGATCAAATTTGAAGTCAACGATGACCCAGAGCTGACCATCACTACCAAACCCGGGGGTAAGCTTCTCGGTGCTCTGGCCGAGAAAGGGATTTTCATCCCCTCAGCCTGCGGTGGCGGCGGCACCTGTGGTCAGTGCCATGTTCACGTATACGAAGGTGGCGGGGAAATCCTCCCCACCGAAACCGGCCTTATCTCAAAGCGCGAAGCACGCGAAGGACTACGCCTCGCCTGTCAGGTTGGGGTTAAGCAGGATATGAAGCTCGGAGTCGCTCCCGAGATCTTCAATGTCAAGAAATGGGAGTGCAACGTCAAACACAACAAGGGCGTAGCAACATTCATCAAAGAGTTTGTGGTGGAACTGCCCGAAGGAGAGAACTGCGATTTTCGCGCCGGTGGTTACATCCAGATTGAAGCACCGCCGCATGAACTATCGTACTCTGAGTTCGATATTGAAGACGAGTACAAGGCAGACTGGGATGAGTTCAACCTGTGGCGCTTCAAGTCCGTGGTTAAAGAGCCGATCATGCGTGCGTACTCCATGGCTAACTACCCGGACGAAAAGGGGATCATCATGCTCAACGTGCGTGTATGCCCTCCACCCCCCAATGCTCCAGATGCACCTCCGGGACAGATGTCATCCTACATCTTCAACCTCAAACCCGGTGACAAGGTTACCATCTCGGGACCCTACGGCGAGTTCTTCGCGCGGGATACCGACAACGAGATGGTATTCATCGGGGGTGGTGCCGGTATGGCGCCAATGCGCTCCCACATTTGGGATCAGCTTCTGCGTCTAAATAGCAAACGTAAGATCACCTACTGGTATGGTGCACGTAGCCTTAAAGAGATGTTCTATGTAGATGAGCTCAACGAACTGCAGGAGAAGTTCCCCAACTTCAAATGGTACGTTGCCCTCTCCGACCCGTTGCCGGAAGATAACTGGGACGGCCCTACAGGATTTATCCATACGGTTCTGTATGACATGTACATCAAGGATCATGAAGCTCCCGAAGATTGCGAATACTACATGTGTGGTCCTCCCATGATGGCTAATGCGGTAACCAACATGCTCATTGAGCAGGGCGTTGAGCGTGAAAACATCATGTTTGACGACTTTGGTGGTTAATTTACGTGTTTATTTCAAGTGTAAAGCCGGGGCGGGTGCCCCGGCTTTCACTATCTGAAATGCAGTTTTGATCGAGGAGGAAAACCATGCCCTACGGACAGGCGAAACAGATCCTTGGATATGCGCGCGAATTTCATCGTTTTGCGAGAGACTATTTTAAACAGCTATCCGACAGCACCCAGCAACCACGCATGAAAATGCTGCTTGATTACATGGCGCGGCATGAAGAACATCTGGATGAAGTGTTGAAAGAGTACGAAACCAACACCAAAAACAAAGCCATGGATGCCTGGTTTCAGTTCTCCAGCGAGTGTTCAACCTTTAAACCAATAAAAAATATATCCTATACAGACGAACTTACCGTGGATCAAGTATTTGAAATCGCGGCACAGATCGATCAGTGCATGATTGACTCGTATAGTACGGTAGTCAATCGCACCTCTAATCCAGAAGTTCGTGAATTATTTCAAAACCTGCTTGAAATGGAAGAGCATGAGAAGCATGTCCGTGCCCGCACTGCATTGGGTCTGATGGATATGTAATTGATCCTGCACTTCCGCATGATAATCGTGCTAAAATGGCCGCGTCGTTTGACGGGGCCATTTTTTTATCTATTCCGCAATCCAGACATCTCGAACAGCTTGCAGGAGCTAAAATGAAACGTCCACTCATCGCACTGATAGTTCTGTTGCTCGCAACCATCGCCCTGCCACGCTTTTTCAATCAACAGAATGAGTCGACCAGCAACGGGGCCAAAGCACCAATTACGCTCTCAGGCCACACTATGGGCACCTCTTACCACATAACTATCATACCCAACGGGGATGATCCGTTTACGCGTGATGAGGTGAAGCAACGCGTAGATGAACGTCTGCAGGAGATCAATCAGCGCATGAGCACCTATATCTCCGATTCGGAACTCAGCCGCATCAACAAAGCTCAAGCGCATCAATGGATAGATGTAAGTGCGGAGACCGCCGCAGTTATAAATTCAGCCCATCAGATCAGTGAGGAAACAGAGGGAGCCTTTGATATTACGGTAGGGAACCTCGTGAATTTGTGGGGTTTTGGACCTGATATCAATTTATACGCGGTTCCTGATGAAGATAGAATTAAAACCACACTTGCCCTTTCAGGATATCAGAACCTGGAAGTGCACCTGGATCCTGCGGAAGTGAAAAAGTCCAACGATTCCCTTTATCTGGATTTATCCGGTATCGCAAAGGGATATGGCGTGGATCAAATTTCGGAATTGCTGGTAAAAATGGGCTACCCGGATCATCTGGTGGAGATCGGGGGGGAGATACGCACCGGAGGAAAAAAGGGGCCGGAAAATCCATGGAATATAGGTATTGAACGACCTCAAAGCCAAGGACGAAGTGTGCAGAAAATAATACACACCTCTACGACCACAGCGATGGCAACTTCGGGAGACTATCGCAATTATTTTGAACACCAGGGTCGGCGCTATTCGCACACCATCGACCCAACCACCGGCCACCCCATTACGCACAAACTTGCCGCTGTATCAGTCCTGCATGACTCCTGCATGCTCGCAGACGCTTACGCCACAGCATTCATGGTGATGGGGCCGGAGCAGGCCATGGATTTTGCCAAGCAACATCAAATTGCGATATATATGCTCGTAAAAGGGAAGGACAGATTTGGCCCCTTGAGTAGCCCGGCGTTTAAAAAATTTATTTCGCCTGTGGAGGGAAAATGATAGCGTAGGCTACGTGAAAGGCATTTAGCTGACATGGCCTTAGTAGTGGTAGAAACACTCTCTCCCCATTACCCAAACGGCACATGCTCTCCAGATAACACTTGAGGTTTTATAATGCTTAAATTGTTCATTCCAGCTTTAACCATATTCATGCTCGCTTTTGCCGCTCTTTCGGTTGGAATTATGTTCAAACGCAAGGGGATTACAGGCACCTGCAGTAGCACCGAAGGAGCAAAACTTGCAGGGATAAGCTGCAGTTGCGGTCGCGATGAAGGGGAAAACGGGGCTCAGTGTGATAACGACTTTGCGGTAGAGGTGATCTGCCCCGAGGAAGATCCCGAAGGATATGCAGAATTGATGGAAGAGGTCAAAAAACGCAGCTGAATTTAAAATCGGGGGTAACTGTTCAGTAAGAGTTTGTGGCACCCATTCCAAAGGACTCTTTGCGCCGTCCATGGGTACCACAAGCCCCTGCAGCTAGAGGTAGTGAATAGTTACAAATCGGGCTGGGTTATTTAAATTCAGCAGGAGGGGAAAAACAGGGCCTCTCTGATTACAGGTTCTCGCTTCCACCCTCCTCCTTGTGACACGGCCCCGGAGAAAACACCACCCGGTTGCGCCCCTGTTCCTTTGCTGCGTACAGAGCTTCATCGGCTCGCGCTACCATCTTAATTTCATCCTCTAAATCTGGGCAGAAAGTACTCAACCCGATGCTTACTGTAATCCTGACATCCGGATATTTCCCTTTAGGATCTGCACCTACCAGGGTTCGCCCTTCAATCCAGGAACGCAGGCGCTCTGCAAGAACCACGGCGCCCTCACGTTCGGTATACGGAAGCAGAACCACTATCTCCTCACCTCCATAGCGGAACACATAGTCAAAGTCACGCACCGATCCCTGAATCACTTTTGCGAGGGAACGCAACACCTCATCGCCGAGTTGATGCCCGTAGGTATCATTGAATTTTTTAAAATGATCCACATCCAGGAGCAGAACAGAGAGGTCAAGACCATAACGCCGTGCTTTGGCTGCTTCCTGGCACAGGCACTTGTCCAGGTGGCGACGATTGAATATACCCATGAGTGGATCAGTAATGTTCTCGTGCTCAAGATGGCACAAACGCCGCACATCATCGGCAGTACGTGCTGATAAACTGCACACCACCAGTACAAATACCGCCCCGGAACAGAATATAGCCGGTACCACCATATCGTGCCAACGTTCGGCCTGGCTCCAGAACATCCATGCATATGCGATATAACCGGCGAAAAAAAACATAATAAGACCGGACAAAAAGGTCCATGCAGTTCGACTCAGACTGTTGGGCAGGCGCCGATACAGGTGGCGGATCGGGGCAAGGGAGATAATAAAGATTACAGCCCCGCATAAAACCAGAAAATTTGCCAGCACTCCCATTGAACCTCCCCCCATCTTGTTGCAGTATCATACCTGCAGCTACGTAAAAACGCTGGTGCGATTCCACCAAAACCGCCAAAACCCTGTAAAACCAATGATTAAACGCTCCAAAAGATATCAACATTTGCATTCAAGGCGTATTTCTGCAACAATCCTGCCACAGAGCATAGTAGAACAATGTTTTTAAACATTCCTCAACATCTGGAAATCCAATATTCTGGAATTCACCCGTGTTTTCGTTTCAGCCAGATACAGGAGACAAACAATGCCCCATAAAGTACCCGCAAGCGAATTGAAATATCGTATGCAGGCAGTACGCCAGCGCATGGATAAAGACCATCCCGAATGGGAACTGCTCGCCATCTTCAGTAAAGTAAACCAGTTCTACTTTACCGGAACCATGCAGGATGCAGTTCTCCTCATCCCCAGGGAGCACAACGCAAGTTATTGGGTACGACGCAACATTCAACGGGCACAGGACGAGTCTGAGTTTCCCGACATCCGCCAGATGGGGAGCTTTCGCGATGCTGCTGCGACCTTTGACACCCTGCCCCAGGTTATTCACGTAGAGGGAGAGCGCCTGCCCCTCTCGGCGTTCCAGCGTTTCAATAAACACTTCCAGTGTAACACTCCCAAACCCGCTGACATGACCATCTCTGCCGTGCGTGCGGTAAAATCTGAGTATGAATTACAGCGCATGCGCGAAGCCGGGATCATTCACCAGCGTATTCTGGAGCAGCGCATTCCTGAACTGCTTAAAGAAGGGATCAGTGAAGCACAGTTCGCGAGTGAACTCTATCCGGTGATGGTAGCGGAAGGACATCACGGTATTGCACGCTTCGGGATGTACGACACTGAGATGCTCATCGGACATCTGTGCTTTGGTGAGAGTTCCATCTATCCCACATACTTTGACGGCCCCGGCGGCAACTACGGTATGAGTCCGGCGGTACCCCTGCTCGGAAGCCGCGAACGTCTGCTGCATAAGGGCGACCTGGTGTTTGTGGATGTATGCTGCGGCGTGGATGGTTACAACACCGACAAGACCATGACCTATGTGTTTGATGGGGAGTTGCCGCAGGAAGCGGTGGAGATCCATCAGCGCTGTGTGGCGATTCAGGATGAAACCGCTGCAATGCTCAAACCGGGCGCGATACCATCAGAAATATTTGCTTCAATAACGGAAAAACTCGAACCCGAATTCATGCAGAATTTCATGGGTTTCGGCGAACGCCAAGCCGCTTTCCTCGGCCACGGCATCGGATTGCATGTGGATGAATGGCCTGTCATAGCCAAGGGATTTGATGAACCACTTCAGGAGAATATGCTGATCGCGATTGAGCCCAAGAAGGGGCTCGCGGGTATCGGTATGGTGGGGACAGAAAATACGTTCCTGGTAACACCTCAGGGAGGGGAAAGCCTAACGGGGAATCATCCGGGACTGTTGGCGGTAAAGGGTTAAACAGGCCAGGATACGTACCTGAACGTGGTATTTACACCAACGTTGGGATACAACCGTAGGGTGTGTCTGCCCATGGTAGTGCCTAGCTCATGCGTTTATGCGTGCAAACACGGGCACACATCGGTGCGCCCCTACAGATGCATACGTATATTGCGTTTCAACCACCATGGTGCGGTGCATCGGTAGGGGCGAAAAATTTTTCGCCCCTACGCTGAATGGCGCGTTTGGTCGCGGGAGAGGCCCCTCCCCTACACAACCCCGACCTCGGTGACACGCGCGTGAATGAGGTGTGGCGGTGTGCAGTCGAAATACAGGTTTCGTTGCGCCGCAGCGGGCACCTCTGCGTGCCCCAGCTCCGCCACATCCATGGCTTCAATCTCAAAGTCAGCGCGCTCCAGAGGGCACTCCTTGAAACTCTCATGGCATGAGTAGAGTGGTATTCCAGCAGCGTTTGCGGCAAGGGCGAGGAGGTAACTTCCCGCTTTGTTTATCACGCTGCCATCCGCGAGCACTGTATCCGCACCGATAAGGGCGAGATCTGCGTAGGGCACAAACAGACCCAGCTGTGCCTCGGTAATCAGGGTAACATCGAAGCCTTGCTCGAGCAGGTGCTGAGTCACCCCCACCCCTTCGTTGAGAGGACGCGATTCGGCTACAATGAAGCGTACATTTTCAGGCAGGCGCGCAAAGGTGGCATTGAGGGTGGAACTGCTGCTCAGGGTGATGATGGTCTGCTCGGGCTTAACCACAGAAGCCATATGTGCCGCTGCTGCATCACATGCGGAGTTCGAATCCTCCAGCAACTGCGCTGCATAGTCCGACATGTGAGCGCGTATACTTACAACGTCATCACACTCAGTGCATACGTGCTCGAGCTCTGTGCGCCAGCGCTCCACCCGGGTGGATACCACCGCCATACTCGGACGCAACCGGGCTAAAGCAGTGCAGCGCTCCTCCATGGTGGCGCAAAACTCCTGCGCGTCCACCCCTTTCGGCGTCGCAGTACTGCGTTGCAACAATTCCAGCGCCCGACGCGCCATGGCACTGGCACCATGAGTACGATCCGTGCGCAGACGCTCACACTCTTTCTGAAATTCAACTTCATCCATGCTGCTCCTGCTCCAGACATGCTTCCAGGGTTTCTGCCAGCCAGGGAACGGTGGCAAAACGTTTCAATTCCGTCGGCTCCACCCAGCGCCAGTCCTGATGCTCCCAATCTGTTATGATCCGGGGTGATTCATTCTCCACTTCGAACAGAAACGGATAGATGCGCCAGTGGCGTTTGATGCGATGGTCCACAATCTCGAGTGGATCAGCGTGGGTAATGAGACGAAGTTGCTCTACGCTGAGACCGGTTTCCTCCTCAATCTCCACATATGCGCGCTCCAGCGGGGTATCTCCTTCCAGATGACCACTCACCGCAGCCCAACACCCCTGATAGGTTCCCACTTCAGAACTGCGCTGCAACAAGAGCACTTTGCCTTTATGGCGCAAAAACGCCGTTATTACTTTGGTAATCTGCATATGATCCTCCTGCGTAAATGTTCACCACAATTTAAAATAGTCTCAGGTGGTAGAGCCATGGTTCCCGGTGAAAGGGTGTCTGGCTCACGGGTAGAGCCAGTCAAGCCTCAGGACGACCACAATCAGAGCGGGGCGTCCCTGGAACCGGGGATCATGGCTCTTTCCACTCCTGTAGTGAATAATTACCCTCCTTCTTACTCGCTCAAATCCGGAGTCAGGGTGCGAAATTTATCATGCAGATCCTCCACCACCATATACAGCACCGGCACCAGAAGCAAGGCGATCACGGTGGCGAACAGAATCCCGAAACCCAGAGATATCGCCATGGGGATGAGAAAGCGCGCCTGGCGCGAGGTCTCGAAGATCATAGGTGCGAGCCCGCAGAAGGTGGTGAGGGTGGTGAGCATAATAGGACGAAAGCGCATGATCCCCGCCGCAAGCACCGCATCATGCGGCGATTCCCCATATTCTCGCCGTCTGCGATTGGCAAAGTCGATGAGAACAAGTGAATCATTCACTACCACCCCCGAAAGGGCCACCACCCCGAACATACTCATGATGCTCAGACTGTAGCCCATCAGGATATGCCCGATAGTAGCACCGATCATCCCGAAGGGGATCGAAATCATGATAATAAAGGGCTGGGCATAGCTGCGGAACGGCACCGCGAGCAGAACGTAGATCAGCATCAGGGCCAGGATCAGGCCACGCATCAGCCCACTCATGCTCTCCGCCATATCCGCCTGGCGCCCTTCGTAGGAATAGCTCAACCCCGCATGGCGTTCAAGCAAACGCGGCAGGGCTTCCTCCTCCAGACCACGCAGAATCTGCCCCGCCATGGGACGCGGGGTTACATCTGCGGTCACCGTAACAATGCGGCGTCCATTGCGTCGATCAATGGTTATGTAAGCGCGTCCACGCTCGATATCCACCGCTTCAAGAAGGGGTATTTCCCCTCCGCTCGGGGTGCGGATGAGCATATTTTCAAATGAATACTCCGTGTCGCGCTCCGCCTCTTTAAGCAGGACATTGACTGTCACCTCGTTGCGTCCACGCTGTTGACGCAAGACCTCGGCCCCGTCATACGCATGGCGGATTTGCATGGCAACATCGCGCACCGTCAAGCCCAGACTGCGTGCATGTTCCGTCAGGGTGAGATCGAGTTGCTGCTTGCCGGGGGCAAAACCGTCATCAATGTCACTCACTCGCGGATAGTGTCCCAGCGCCTCGGCGAGTTCAGCACTTGCCTGTTCCAGCACATTGATGTCCAGGTGACTGAGTTCAATGGTGATGGCAGGGCCGGAACCGGGGCCACCGGAATCGGAGGCAAAACGCAGATTCTCTATCCCCGCCATAGCACCGACCTCTTCACGCCACTGGCGCGTAAACAGATCGGTTGAAACCGGGCGCATATCTGGATCGGTCATAAACACCCGCACCTGCGCACTGTGACTTCCTCCCTCTCCAACCTCGACAAAAATGCCCTCTACCTGTTGTTCTGCGCCATGGCGCGCTGCAATCCGGCGCGCCGCTGCAACGATGCGGTCACTTTTCTCCTGCGTTAAGTCAACCGGCACCCCGTACGGGAGGGTAAGAGAGGCATAGGCATAATCGGATTCAATCTTGGGGAACAAGGTCATACCCATGCGCCCGCTGCTCACATACGCAAAGGTCACCATCAGAATGGCAACGGCACATGCAATGGTAATGTAACGCGTGTGCAGAACCTTATCCAGGAAGGGGCCGTACCAGGTTTCCACCCTGTGTTTGAACCACATGCTGAAACGCTGCTGACGTCCCTGCAGCCACGCCATGGGACCGTAGGCGCGCTGCCTTGAACTCAGATGCCCAAGGTGCGCAGGGAGAATAAAGATCGATTCCACCAGCGAGATGATAAATACGCTGATCACCACCACCGGAATCACCATCATCACCTTGCCCATGGTTCCGGGAACAAAATACATGGGGAGAAATGCAACGATATTGGTGAGAACGCTGAAGGTAACCGGCACCGCAACTTCACGCACCCCGGCCACTGCAGCGTGGTGGAACGCCATCCCGCTCTGGCGCATTTTGTAGATATTCTCCCCCACCACGATGGCATCATCTACCACAATACCCAGGGCGATTATGAAGGCAAACATGGATATCATGCTGATACTCACCCCGTTTGCGGCGATGAGGTATAGCCCGCCCAGGAACGAGATGGGGATCCCCATGGTGACCCAGAACGCGAGGCGCGCTTCAAGGAAGATGCTTAACAGAATCAGTACCAGCGCGAGCCCCAGGAACGCATTGCGCATGAGGAGATCAGCGCGCTGGGTAAAAACCTCAGAACGATCATTGAGGACTGAAACGCCGATGCCGGGGGGGAGGACTTCCGCACGCCACTCGTCGAGCTGACGCTGCACCGCATCCGACACTCCGGTGGGGGTCTGGTTGCCGATGCGATACACGTTGAGCATAACAGCGGGCTGCTGGGCATAGGTGGCCTGGTAATCGCTATCCGCGTAACCGTCAACCACTTCAGCGATATCCTCCAGCCGCACCATGGTGCCATCTGCACTGCTGATAATGGGGATATCCAGAAATTGATCCCCATAATCGCGGCGCTCGGTCATGCGCACCAACACCTCGCCACCGTCAGCATCGATACCGCCACCGGGGAGTTCGAGTGAGGTCTGACGCACCCGCGAGGCAATCTGCTCCAGGGTGAGGTCATAGCGGCGCAATTGCTCCTGCGCTACTTCGATGGATATCTCCAACTCGCGCACCCCGGAGAGCTCAATCTGGGTAATCCCCTTATCCTGCAGGAGAAAATCACGCAGGCTCTCGGCGAGATTGTGGAGGGTGCGCATGCTTTGCTCACCGTAGAGCACCAGGGTAACCACCTCGCGCTTCCGGCTTACTACCGTGATCTCCGGTTCTTCCGCCTCCTCGGGAAAGCTGGTGATCCGATCTACTTCACTTTCGATATCGCGCGCAAGTTTCTGCAGATCCTCACCTAAAAGAAGCTCCACCGTAACGCGCCCCATTCCCTCCTGCGCAGTGGAGATGACCTCATCGACCCCGTCCAGCCCCTGCACTGCATCTTCGATGGAAAGGATAATCCCCTGCTCCACCTCCTCCGGGCTCGCACCGGGATACACCACCGAGATCGTGACAATATCGAGATCAAAATCGGGGAACACCTCCTGCTTCAGATTGGTTCCCACCAGAAGACCGCCCACCAGCAGCAACAGCATGAGGAGATTCGCCGCCACTGAATTGCCCGCCATCCATGCTACCGGGCCGCGCTCTAATGAGTGCTTTTCCGTGCTCATTGCGCTGCGCCCCTATCCTGCTGTTCCGGGGTGTTTATCTTCACCGCCATACCGTCTACTGCATACGCCAGGGTTGAGACAATCACCTTATCGCCCTGATCCAGCCCATCCTGGATGTAAACCTTATCCGTGGTCCGGCGCAGGGGCTCAATTTCCCGCACATCCAGGGTTCCCTCCGGGGTGGCGATCCAGATCTGATTACCGTTATGCACTGCAGCGCGCGGGAGCTCAGCGACTCTCTTAATCTCCTTGCCGGGAAGATCGAGCTGCAGATACGCTCCCAACAGCAGAGGGTTGCGTAAATGTGCCTGTTTCTGCAGATCCAGTGGATCATCCACCGCCACAAGTATCTGTGCCATACGTCCCTCAGTGCTCAAGTTTCCAAGCAAACGCACAATCCGCCCTCGTCGCATATGGGATGAATTAGGCACATGTACAGCTACATCGGTATCCGGGATTCGATCCTCTCCGTCCATCTCGACCCATTTAAGGTCCGCCACCGGCAGTGTGGCAGTGATCCAGAAGGTATCGGTGCCAACGAGGGTCGCAATATCCCCCTGAGCACTCACATAACTCCCCTCCTCTATCTTCTCATCCACCACCAGGGCATCGAACGGGAGACGAATCTCGGTACGCTGCAGATTGAGGCGCGCCTGTTTCAGTGCCGCACGTGCATTTTCCACTTCGGCGCGGGCCTGTTTCAACTCCGGCTGGCGCAGGACCAGATCTGCAGAGGGGGGAGTGGCACTGCCAGGGCTGCTCTCACCAAAGACATTTACCTCTTCGCCGTTTTCATTCTCACCTTTTTCATTTTCCTGATACATTTCCCATTCGGTACGTGCAATACGCTGTTGCCCCTGCTCAATCTCAAGGGCCGCCTGCGCTTTCTGGAGCGCTGCTTCTTTAAGGGCAATATCGATCTCGTAGTCGCGCGGGTCGATGCGACACACCAGGGTACCGGCGCGCAGACATGCACCCGTCTCAAATTCGGGGTTCAATTCCATAATTCTGCCACTCACCTCGGGGCTCAGACTCAAACGCCGTGCGCCTATCACCTCGCCATGCGCAGGAACACTCAGATGCCGGGTCCGGATTTCAAAGCTCGCCACTTCCACCAGTCTGGCCTGCCTGGTCGGCTGTGCTTTATCCGCTACCGGCGCACTCTTTTTCAGATACACCGCCAGGATCCCGCCCATGGCAAGAATCAAAAATATCACGAGGATGCGCAGGGGCACATTTTTGCGCCGTTTTTTATTCCGCTCTTCGGGAACATCTACCTGCTCGTTTTGGTTCATGACCTATATCCCTTTATAATTTTCGGACACGCTACTCTGTGCCCCCATGTTACCGATATCTTCCAGCGCGGTTAAGCGGCCACCCAGGGCGCGGTGCAGAGCCACGCGTGCCTGATACAGCTCAAGGCGGGTCTGCAACACATCCTCGCGCCCTGAATCAAGGCTCTGGCGCGCATTGAGAAGATTGAGAAAGGTGTCGTTGCCATTCAGATAGCGCAGACGTTGGCTGGTATAGATCTGCTCGCGCAGTTCAAGGGTGCGTTGCGCTTCCACCAGGCGGGCACGGGCGCGGCGCTCCTGCTCCAATGCCACCTCCACCTCCTGCACCGCGTTCAGGATCGTATCCCTGTAAGTGGCGAGGCGTTCATCCACCACGGCGCGCGCGCGCTCAACCTCGGCGCGGCGACGCCCGCCGTCAAATACCGGCCCGGTGACACTGGCGGCGAGATTTGCGAGCCAGCTGTCCAAAACTTCGTTGAGATGGGGAGCGCTCGAACTTCCATCCGCACTTAAACGCAGCGCCGGAAGACGGTCGGCCTCCGCCGCAGCTACGCTCCAGTCCGCTTCCTGCAGGCGCAGACGCGCGGCCTGGATATCCGGGCGCTGGCGTAACATATCCATGGGGATGCCGATACCGGACACAGGGGCAAGAGGATTCAGCCCCGGCAGGATTTCCTGCACAGGATAGGGATAGGTGATCATATCAACAGCGTCTTTCTGCGGCATATCCCCACACAGCACCGCAAGTTCAAATTCCAAACGCGTAATCTGTTCACGGACCTGTTCCATGCTGGTGCGCAGGCTGGTAACCTCCTGCTCCTGCTCCAGCATATCTTTACTGTTTGCCGCTCCTTTGAGATAACGTTGTCGCATCAGCTCCACCTGGTCTTTAGCCGCCTTCCACTGCTCTTGCGTCAGAGGCAGAATAGCCATCCTGGTCTGCAGCTCCATCCAGGTCTCCACCACCGTGGCGGCTATGCTCACGCGTACCGCCTCCAGATCAGCAGCACTGGAGAGGGTCGCAAGTTCCCCCGCACGTACGTTGGCACGTACTCTTCCCCACACGTCGAGTTCGTAACTTCCCGCAAGAGCGAGGCTGAACTGCTCTGCGGTGCTTAAGGCGCTTCCCTGCTGATGCTGGCGCGTATGGGAAACATCGGCACTGTAATCAAGTTGCGGCAGCAGCGCTGCTGCCTCAATCCGCTCAAAGGCGCTGTTCTGGCGCAGACGCGCCCAAGCCTCGCGGATGGAGGTATTGCGGCGCAGGGCGCGTTCGACCCGTTTATTCAGGGTATCGGAACCGAACTCCGTCCACCACGCGCTCGCCGGGGCCTGGACATCACTCCGGGCGGAGAACTCTGAGGGCAGATCTGCAGGTGCTGCATTGCGCTCCGATGGTTTGAACGGAGCGCATGCGCTCAGGATAAGCACACCGGATAGCGCAATCAAGCGCAGAGTCCGGATAAATTCGGAAGGAGTTATCTTCATATCAGCATATGATCCGGGAGGAACGTCCCTGAGAGGTTCCACAAATGAGAATACAGATTGCTTGGTGGCGGCGCTGCTTCGGCGTGCGGAATGAGCCGTTTCATACAACACCTCTACAGCAATAAACGCGCCCTGCAGATGCTAGTCTTTCAGGCCTCTCTTTGCAATTAATAATCATAACATACAGCGCATTCGCATACAGGTATATTAGGCCACATATACCTGCGCTCTTGCACACCTTGAATTCAACCTATACAGAGTTATAATGCTGCTAAGACAGTTGAACAGGACCCACAGGGAAGGGCCCGCGTATACCGCTTAGCATACACACATCAAGGTGAATTGGATGCCCGAACCAAACAACAGCCGGGATCCCCGGACAACTAGTGCTGATGATGCACAGCGCAATCGACCAAAACGCTATACCGGTAAGGTGGTCTCGGTGCGCGGCAGCGTGGTGGATGTGTACTTTGAACAGCACCTTCCCTCCATTCATACCCTGGTATACGGCATGGATGATCGGATAGTCGCTGAGGTTGTAACCCAACTCGATGACCACCACGTACGCAGCATGGCCATGACCCCGACCCAGGGGCTTGCGCGCGGCATGGAGATGTACCATACCGCCACCGCGCTCCAGGCTCCGGTGGGGGAAGCCACTCTGGCACGCATGTTTGACGTGTTCGGTAATACCATCGACAACGGTCCAGAGCTAACCGGGATGGAATGGCACAACGTGCATCAGAATCCGCCTCCGCTGGAGCAACGCTCCACCCGAGCGGAGATTTTCACCACCGGGATCAAGGCGATCGACGTTCTGATGCCGCTCGAACGGGGGGGCAAGGCGGGGCTCTTTGGCGGAGCCGGGGTGGGTAAAACCGTACTTTTGAGTGAGATCATCCACAACATGGCCGGACATCATGGCGGCATCAGTCTATTCTGCGGCATCGGGGAGCGCTGTCGCGAAGGGGAGGAACTCTATCGCGAAATGCGCGAAGCGGGGGTGCTGGAACACATGGCGATGGTGTTCGGGCAGATGAACGAACCGCCCGGGAGTCGTTTCCGGGTCGGGCACGTAGCGGTAACCATGGCAGAATACTTCCGCGACACCATGCACCGGGATGTGCTTCTCCTCATCGATAACATCTTTCGCTTTATCCAGGCCGGTTCCGAGATCTCCGGCATGATGGGGCGCATGCCCTCACGCCTCGGATATCAGCCTACCATGGGAACCGAACTCGCGCAGTTACAGGAGCGCATCGCCAACACCGCAGGCGGCGCCATCACCTCTATTCAGGCGGTATATGTGCCCGCGGATGACTTCACTGACCCGGCGGCGGTACATACCTTCTCCCACCTGTCGGCCTCCATTGTACTCTCACGTAAACGTGCAAGCGAGGGGCTGTATCCGGCGATTGATCCACTACAATCGAACTCCAAGATGGCAACTCCGGCGGTTATAGGCGCGCGTCATCACCGCATTGCGCGTGATGTACGCCAGACCCTGGCTCAGTACGAGGAGGTGAAGGATATCATAGCGATGCTCGGCATCGAACAGCTCGCACGTAAGGATCGTGCCACGGTACACAAGGCACGGCGCCTGGAACGTTTCTTAACTCAGCCTTTCTTCACTACCGAACAGTTCAGCAACATGAAGGGGCGCCTGGTTTCCCTCGACGATGCCCTGGACGGATGTGAACAGATTCTCGCCGGCAAGTTTGATGAGTGCCCGGAACAAGCCCTGTATATGGTGGGAACCATTGATGATGCACGCCAGAAGTGGGAAGAGTTGGAGGAAAACGATGGAGAGTAGCATGATTGAACTACAGGTAGTTCTCCCCTCCAGGGTCTTTACCCGCGTGGAGGATATCGTGCATATGAGCATTGATACCCCCACAGGCAGTGTGGGATTTCTCCCCCGCCGTCTCGACTGCGTGTGTCCTGTAATCCCCGGGATTCTGGCATATAGGCGCCACGGCAACACGGAAGAGGAATATATTGCGGTGGATACCGGCATTTTAATAAAAACGGGGCTTAAGGTAAGCGTCTCGGTGCATCACGCCGTAGCGAGCAACAACCTTGCGGAGCTGGAGCAAACTATCCACGCGGAGTTTGAACAGCTCGATGAACAGGAAAAGCTAGTGCGTTCCATCAGCGCCGGGATTGAAACCAAACTTATCCGCCGTTTCGTGGAGTTCAGTCATGAGCACTGAGAAACCCACCCCCAACGAAGAGAAGGAGAGCTTCAAACGCGAAGTTGCCACCAAGGCGCAACGCAAAGAGCATGCGCGCACCCACCCGGCGCGCCCGCTCTGGAGCGGCTTCAGCCTCTTCGGCATTGTGGGATGGTCGGTGAGCATTCCCACCCTGCTGGGGATTGCCCTGGGGCTGTGGCTGGATCACAACTATGCCGCGACACACTCCTGGACCCTGACCATGCTTGCTCTGGGGCTCGCCCTTGGATGCTACAATGCGTGGCGCTGGGTCGCGCACGAAGAGCGCAGTATCCATCGCGACAACGGTTCAGAAGAGAGCACAGATAAGGCAGAAAAGGACCAGGATGGACATTAGTCTCCTTCACTTTATCGACAGGCTCGCGCACTCAATGACAACCAGCTCCTGGGGCGTGGCATTGGTGACAGGTCTCCTTGGTGGAATCATTCTCGGGGTGGTTTTTTTTGCCGCCTTATATGTAACTGCACGCCGCGCCCCGTTCTCCCTGCGCCCGGGGATGTGGTTCAGCCTCAGCTTTGCTATGCGTTTTGGCGTACTGGCAACGGCTCTTTACCTGGCAGCACAGCAGGGAATCGCAACCTTGTTGGGCTGCAGCGCCGGAATACTTCTGGGGCGTTATGGGTTTCAACGTGTGGTGCTGACACGAAACGAGTAGGTAGGGGCGAAAAATTTTTCGCCCCTACGGTAAATGACGCGGTTAGTTGCGAAAATTAATCGATAAACATCGCAAAGGATAGCACGATATGAATCTTAGTTCAGATTCCGTCATCCTGTGGCAATACGGCTGGGTGAAGCTCAACCTCACCATTGTCACAACCTGGGGGCTGATGCTGTTACTCACCCTGGGGGCCTGGCTTATCACTCGCGGAGCATACAGCAAGGGCACGAGTTTCTCAGAGACCGCTCCGGAGTCTCGTACGCGCCTGCAGAACATCCTCGAAATCATCGTGGTTACCATTGTGAAACAACTGCAGGTGGTAGGGCTGCGCCCCGCGCGTACCTATATCAGCTTCATCGGTACCCTGTTTCTGTTTATTGCCGTGGCCAACCTGGGGGTGATCTTTCCCGCGTATCAGCCCCCTACGGGCTCTCTCTCCACTACCACCGCACTCGCAGTGGCGGTATTTGTCGCCGTCCCGTTGTGCGGCATCCGTACCCGCGGGCTCAAGCATTATCTGGCCTCATATCTACAGCCGGTGTGGATCATGCTCCCCTTCAACCTTATCGGGGAGTTCTCCCGCACTCTGGCACTCGCGGTACGCCTGTTCGGCAACATGATGAGCGCCTCCATGATCGGAGCGATCCTCCTCATCGTCGCGCCGCTGTTTTTTCCACTATTGCTCAACATCCTCGGGCTTCTCACCGGGATGATTCAGGCATATATTTTTGCGGTACTCGCCACGGTGTATATCGCCGCCGCCACCAGCACCCAGGAGTTGACGTGAACTAGAAGACCCAAAAAGAGGATATCTATTTCTCACACACTATCAGTGGGGGCTTGTGACACCCATGGGAAGGGCGTCTGTCGCCATGGACGGCGCAAAGTGTCCCTTGGAATGGGTGCCACAAGCCCTTAATAGACACTTACAAAGGAGAATCTTACATGGAAGCACATATCTGGATAGCCCTGGTATCGATCTTCACCGCTGGAATCACCATTGCCATCGGCTCCATCGGCTCCGCCCTGGGGGAGGGGCGCGCAGTAAGCACCGCCCTGAGCTCGCTTGCTCAACAGCCCGACGCCGCCTCCACTATCACCCGCACCCTGTTCGTGGGGCTCGCAATGATCGAATCTACTGCGATCTACTGCTTTGTGGTATCGATGATCGTGTTGTTCGCCAATCCCTTCTGGAACCAGGTGACCGCTGCACTCGGAGGTTAATCCATGTTGATTGACAATTTTACCGTCATAGCTCAGCTGATCAATTTTCTGATTCTGGTATGGCTGCTGAAGCGCTTTTTGTATCAGCCGGTTCTGCGTGCCGTTGATGCACGCGAGGCACGTCTGCAGGAACAACAGCAGCAGGCGCAGGAAGAGCAGAACCAGGCACAGGCGTTAAAACGTGAGCTCGAAGAAGAGCAGCGTGAACTGCAACAGCAGCGTGATTCTCTCCTGGAACAGGCGCGTACCGAAGCGCGGGAGCATAAGGAGGACGAACTGAAGCAGGCGCGCACCGAGATAGAGTCGCAAAAGCAGCAGTGGCACCAACAGTTGCGCGCCGAACAGCAGCATCTGCATTCCCACCTGCGTGACTGCGCACTGCAAGCGTTGCGCACTGCAGTGCGCAACGCTCTGAATGACCTCGCGGATCAAGAACTGGAACAGCAGATGATCCGCCATTTCAGCGACCTTCTGGAGCATGTTACACCTCAGCAGCGCCAGGAACTGGAGGACATCAAAGTGGGTGCCGGCACAGAACCCGTCCTCAAGACCAGCTTTAACCTGGATGAAAACACGCAGGAAAGCCTTCGCACAGCGCTGAAGAGTACATTAGAGATAAATGCTGTCACCTTCAGCCACGAACCCGCCATGGGCTGTGGCATCAAACTGGTATGGGATGACTACACTCTAGAATGGAGCCTGGACAACTATCTTGAGCAGATGGAACGAGGGCTGCAACACCAGCTCGAAGATATCGGCGCTGCAGAACAAAAACAGAATAAGGACCAGGGACAAGAACAGGAGACATCAGCGTGAGTAACGATTCAGAACATATCCCGCCATGGCTGCACCAGGCCTGCACCAGCTTTGCGCGCAACCGGGAGGATGTTGAACCGGCCATGCAGGTGCAGGAACGAGGACGCATCAGTACTGTGGGCACCGGCATTGCAAAGGTGAGGGGCCTGCCCGGAGTGGGATTTGAGGAGATGCTCAACTTTGACCATGACGTGAAGGGGATCGCCTTCAACGTCGACCCTGACGAAGTGGGGGTAGTGCTCCTTGGAAGTAATGAGCGTCTCCAAACCGGCGCAAGTGTGCGGCGTAGCGGGATGGTTATGGAAGTTCCGGTGGGTGATTCCCTCCTGGGGCGGGTTATCAATCCCCTCGGGGAACCTCTGGATGGAGGCGCTCCCCTCCACGGGCTGTCCCAACGTCCCATTGAACGCCCCGCCCCTCCCATCATGGATCGCGCTCCGGTCACCACTCCACTTCAGACCGGAATCAAGGCTATTGATGCGCTAATCCCCATGGGGCGCGGGCAGCGCGAGCTGATTCTGGGCGATCGCCAGACCGGCAAATCAGCCATCGGGGTGGATACCATCATCAATCAGAAACACCACAATGTGCGGTGCATCTACTGCGCCATCGGGCAGCGCGCCGCCGCCGTAGCCCGGGTGATAGCAGCGCTGGAGGAGCACGGCGCCATGGAATACACCACAGTGGTGGTAACCGAAGGGAGTGATCCTCCGGGGATGGCGTATATCGCCCCTTACGCCGCCACCACTATCGCCGAGGAGTTCATGCATCAGGGGGAAGATGTCCTCATTGTATATGACGACCTCACCCACCACGCACGCGCGTACCGGGAGCTCTCCCTCCTGCTGCGCCGTCCCCCGGGACGCGAGGCGTTCCCCGGGGATATTTTCTATCTCCACTCGCGCCTCCTCGAACGCTCGACCCATTTAAAACCCGAGCGTGGCGGCGGCTCTCTCACCGCCCTGCCCATCGTGGAAACAGAGGCGCAGAATCTGTCCGCATATATTCCTACGAACCTCATCTCCATCACTGACGGACAGATATACCTCTCACCACGCCTGTTTGAAAAGGGGCAACTCCCCGCCATCGATATCGGCACCTCGGTGTCACGTGTGGGCGGTAAAGCCCAGTATCCTGCATATCGTGCCATTGTAGGCTCCCTCAAGCTCGCCTACGCCCAGTTTGAGGAGCTAGAGAACTTCGCGCGTTTCGGCACCCGTCTGGATAAAAGCACGCGCGCGAGTATCACACATGGTCAGCGGATCCGCGCGTGTCTGCAGCAGGCACAATACCAGCCCGTTCCAACACTGGAGCAGATTGCCACCCTTCAGGCCCTGGATCAGGGGATGTTCGACTCCATTGCGCTGGAGCAGATGGATGCCGCACAGCAGACCGTGCGCCAAGCGATGCGCAGCATTACTCATGACCTCGCTCCGGAGGATATCGAAAAGGTCCTGCAGGATCGCGAGCATACCAGCCCCCATCTACAGCAGATCAAAGAAAAAATGGAGCAGGCGTTGGCTCATTTTGACAGCAACACTGATGATGAAGCTGAAAAAGGCGAAGAAGAGACAGGAGAAAACCCTGCATGAGCGATTCCCTGTTGCACCTTAGACGTCAACTCGACACCATCGGCACACTCGGAGGTGTAGTGCGCACCATGAAAGCACTCGCGGCCTCCAACATCGGGCAGTATGAAGATGCGGTCCAGTCGCTGAAACATTACACCAGCAGTGTAGAATTAGGGCTCGCGGCATGTCTGCGCCGGGGAAATATCTCCCCCGACTTGATAGAACGTGGAGATGGCATGAAGCCCCGCCAGATACTGGTCATCGCCATCGGATCCGATCAGGGGATGGTGGGTGCCTTTAATCAAAAACTTGGCTCCCGGGTGGAAGAATACCTCCAGCACCAACAGCTCACGATTCACCTAGTGAGCATAGGGGAGAGGATGCGCGATGAACTCCGAGCCAAAGGGTTCGAGATAGCGCGCCATCTTTCCACCCCCACCACGGTGGAGGCGATCACCTCGGCGTGCAATGATATTCTGCTCGATTATGCCACCCTGTCTACCTCTCCTGCGGGGATGAGCACTGCGATGGCCGGCATGGTGGCTGGTTACAATCAGCTTGAGGACGGTGCGCGCTACACCTCCATCACCGAACAGATTCTCCCCCTGGAACAGGCGTGGCACCAGCGCCTGCGTGAACGCACCTGGCCCACCTCCGCCCTCCCGGAAATCTGGGGGCCGCAGGAGGAATGTCTCCAGGCTCTGGTGCGCGAGTATCTGTTTATCTCCCTGTTTCGTGCCTGCGCTGAATCACTCGCAAGTGAAAACAGCGCGCGCCTCGCGGCGATGCAGCGGGCGGAGAAGAACATTGACGAACAGCGCGAGGAACTCCAGGGAATCTACCATCGCAAACGCCAGGACAATATTGATGCAGAGCTCTTTGATGTAACCTACTCTCTGAGCGGGGACAACTAAACCAGCTTAATCCTGCACCAGCTTATCCAACGCAATATCAATATCCTCCGTCTTGCCCAGAATTATCAGTACATCAGAGTCTTTCATCTTGTAATCCGGGGACGGATTGGGAATAAATTCATCCGTAAGCACATCCTTGATCGCTATCACCGTAATGTGGAATTCGTTCCGCAGGTCCAGCTCTTTGAGGCTTTTGCCGCGCACACCTTTTGCTACCGACATCTCGGAAAGTGAATACTCCTCGGCGAGGGGGATATACTCGAGAATATTGGGGCTGCTCATGTTGCGCGCCACGCGAATCGCCATATCCTTTTCCGGATAGATGATGTCGGAGGCGCCCATGCGCTCCAGAATGCGCCCGTGATCCTCACTGATCGCCTTAACCAGAATGCGCGGCACCTCAAGTTCTTTGAGGTACAGGGTTATCAAGGTGGACAGATGGGAGCGCGATCCAGTGGAGACCACCACTGCCTGCATATCTCTAACCCCTTGGGCTTCAAGAAATTCCTTGTTCGCCGCATCGCCCACAATCGCAAAAGAGCTTACGTCTTTGAGCGCCTGGACCCTGTCTTTATTGAGGTCAATAGCGCTTACTTCGTGTCCCTCTTCGTACAGGGTGGACGCTACATGGAAGCCAAAGTGGCCCAGTCCGATAACGCAAAATTTCTTTTTATGTTTCACCTACACCTCCACTTATCAGCCGATCATTATATTCTCTTCTGCATAGCGCGGCGCAAAGGGGTTAATGTGCCCGGCAATGGCAAACGCCATGGTGAGCATCCCCACGCGCCCGACAAACATCAGGCCCATTACTATAATTTTACCTATACTAGTCAGTTGTGCTGTTGCGCCCACAGAAAGCCCCACGGTACTGAAAGCGGAAAACGCCTCAAAGGTATAACTCAGGAATTCACGTGCCCCCTCGTGTGCTATATCCGGGGTATGCGCAATCATAAGAAAAAATATCGCAATTCCGATGAGGATAATTGCAAGGATAGTCAAAGCCAGGGCCTTGGTTATCGCTTCATCGGGGATGGTGCGCCGGAACAGAGTCACATGCCGGCTGCCGCGCAAACGGTTGTAAAACACTGCGAAAAACAACGCCATACTTGTGGTCTTAATCCCCCCGCCGGCAGAACCCGGAGAGGCACCGATAAACATCAGAAAAATCATCAAAAACAATGTCGGGGCGCGAAACTGCGTGAGATCGAGGGTGTTGAACCCGGCAGTACGCGTGGTAACCGACTGGAACAGCGTGGCCCAGAACCCTTCCAGAAGTGAGAGACCCGCAAGAGCATTGTCCTTCTCCAGCCACGCAATCATCAGGGCCCCGTATACGATCAAAAACCCACTCGCTATCAGAACAATCTTACTGTGCAGGGATATCCGCAAGCGTTTGCGCGGATGTTTGCGCCACTGCTCCAGCACATCCAGGAGTTCACGCAGAACCAGAAAGCCGATCCCCCCCAGCACAATCAGGGCAATAAGAGTCCCATTGACCAGACTGTTGGCGCTGAACTGCACCATACTGTCGCTGAAGAGGGAGAACCCGGCATTGCAAAAGGCCGAAATGGAATGAAAGATAGCGCTGTAGATGCCCGCCCATAGCCCGAGTTCCGGCACCAGGGCCCATGCGAGCAGCACTGCACCCACGGCTTCAATGACCAGGGTCAATATAAAGATGCTCTTTATAAGTTCGCGCCAGGTACCGATGGGAGAGTGAATCAGGGTTTCGTTAATGATCCAGCGTCCCCGTGTACTCACGCCCATACGCAGATAGATGAACAGATATACGGAGAAGGTCATGATACCCAGCCCGCCGATCTGGATCAGAAACAGAACCACCAGCTGCCCGAACAGGGTGAGCTTAGTACCGGTATCCACCACAATAAGACCGGTTACGCACTGGGCCGAGGTGGCGGTAAAAAGCGCATCCAGAAAGGATAGGGGGTCGCCGTGAGCCGCAAACGGAGTCGCAAGGAGCACCGCACCGATCAGAATAGCAAGGGAATAATACAGCACCAGGGTCTGGGGGACAGAGAGCTCACGGAATTTATGACGCAGAAATGAGTTGAAATTGTCCATGCGAACATCACCTTAAAGGTGGAGCAAAGCATATTTTTCAGGAAACCATCTCCGTTTCCGCCTAATCGGTTACGCGCTTTACCAGCACCTGCACGGGCCGTTCGGGTGGATCGGAAGCATAGTAGTGCTTCAGAGAGCGGATATTCTCCGCGCTCAGCACTGAACCCTTCTGCAACAGCAACAGCCCGGTACCGCTGTAGACATCGCGTAACACCATCATCCCAACGGCCAACTCGCGCGGTGTCAGCTCGCAACGACGCGTGTGTTCCATCACAGCATCCTCATCGCTGTAGTGACCACCCGCTGCTTCGGCGAGGGGTTTGTACAGGTTGGGGTCAAAACGGCTACCGAGGAGATCTTTCACCCCCTGGAGAACCAGCCCCAGGCTGGCCCCGCTTTCGTTGATGCGGCGGTCGAGGTATTCGGCCAGGGCAATAATGCGGCTACCGGGGGGAATCTGCTCTCCCTGAAGTGCGTCCGGGGTGCCGCTGCCGTCATAGAATTCGAGCAGATGACGTATCAGAACACCCGCGCCGCGCAGCTCTTCGATGGGATTCAGCGCGGTTTCGCCGCGTACCGTGTACTGGCGGTATGCACGCCATTCTTTCTCGTTCAGTGCCGATTCTGTTTTGCGCAAGATATCTTCGTCGATACCCAGCTTCCCGATACTGTGGAGGAGTGCCGCCGCACGCACATCCGCTACCTCAGCGCGTTCCAACCCCAGGATTTGCGCCATATTTGCAGCGATGGCAGCGGTATTGAATGCGTGATTGCGCTGTTTTTTATCCCGTAATTCAAGCAGACACACGAACGAATTGAGTACCTGATCGAAGCTCTGGCGCAGACTTCTGTTGCTCCGTGCAAGTTCCTCGCTCTTCTGGCGGATCCGGTCGGTCTGGCTCAGAACGCGCTGCTTGAGGCGTTCGTTCCAGCTTGCGAGCTCAGCATTTTTTTCTCAATTTCGGCACGCAGACGCACATTTTCCTGCTCAAGATGGTAGCGCTGCAGTGAATCACGCACCAGGAGTATCAGGGCACCGTCATCCCAGGGTTTGGTGAGGTAGCGCCAGATCTCCCCCTCGTTAACTGCGTTCATGGTGGCGTTGATGTCGGCATAACCGGTTAGCATCACGCGCAATGCCTGTGGAGCAACCTCTTTGGCCTGACTCAGAAATTCCACCCCGGTCATGGAAGGCATACGCTGATCCGAGATAATCAGCGCCACATCCGGTGTGTGCGCAAGAATGTCCAAAGCCTCTGCTCCGCCGAGCGCCGTCACCACCTCACAATCCTCATCCATAAGGAGGCGTTGGAGGGCACGCAGGATGCTGTGTTCATCATCAACACATACTACAGTGGGGGCAGAGTCTTCTAGGTCAGCATTGATGGGGACGGATTCTTCCATGGACTAACTCGTACCCGTGGAATAAGCAGGCTCAGAAAAAAACAACAATGTGGAACCAAGAGATAACATCAATCAGCAAACGTATGCGCAATCTGGTCAAATTCAGGGTGGATGCGCTCAAAACAGCGCAGCAATCTTGGGTCGAACTCCTCCGGACGCGTGCGGTCATCCCCGTGTAGAATAATATCCACCGCCTTCTCATGACTGAAGGCTTTTTTATACGGGCGCTCGCTGATGAGGGCATCATACACGTCCGCGATACTCATGAGACGCGCAGGCAAAGGAATATCCTCGCCCTTAAATCCATTCGGATACCCGGTACCATCCCATTTTTCATGGTGACAACACGCAATCTGCTCCGCAATCTTCAGTAGAGGATTATCCCCCACAATAACCTCGGTCTTGCGGATGATATCCGCGCCGAAGGTGGTGTGATCCTTGATAATCTCGAACTCTTCGCGTGTCAGGGGGCCGGGTTTGAACAACACATTATCCGGCACCGCTACCTTGCCAATATCGTGCAATGGTGCGGCCTGCTCCAGCATGGTGATGGTGGAGCGGGAGAGTTTTTCCGGCAACTCCTGCGCCATCGCATATGCGAGCGCCTTCACATAGGCCTTGGTACGCTGAATATGCGCCCCGGTTTCCGGGTCGCGGCGCTCCGCCATGACTGCCATACTCGCGATGATAGCCTCCTGGGCGTGGCGCAGTTGTTCGGTTTTCTGTTCCACCTTTTCCTGGAGATGATCACGGTATTCTTTAAGTTTAAGATGGGTATGCACCCGTGCACGGATGATTGAAGGGCTAAAGGGTTTAACGATGTAGTCATCCGCGCCAAGGCGCAACCCTTTCTCCTGATCTTCATCATCATCCATGGCGGTGAGAAACAGGATCTTAATCCCACTGGTGCGCTCACTCGACTTCAGGCGTCGGCATACCTCATAACCATCCAGGCGCGGCATCATGATGTCAAGGAGGATCAGGTCGGGAAGTTCAGTGTCACGCTCAATTAACTCCAGTGCAGTCTGACCGTCGAGGGCGACGCGCAGATCGTAGTCATCCCCCAGTGCTGCCACCAGGGTATCGATATTGAAATCGTTATCATCTACAATTAAAATCTGTTTTTTGGCTTCCAGAGCCGCCCGCGCATCCACCCCGGGAACAATACAATCTTCATCCTCCATACTTTTTTGCTCTTCAAATTCCTGTTCGCTGGAGTGTGAGCCCGACCTTTTCCGTCTCCACATATCAGTAAATCCTTTTAACTGCATTATTTTGCCCTATGTATCTCCCAAGCGCCTTCCACCTTCATACTAGGAGTCTGCAGGCATATCCTGTCCTGCATCCGTTCCCACATACTCCTCAAGTTGAATCTGCACTTTATGAAGGATATCCAGTGCTTCAGGATATCTGTATTTATCCATGAAATTTATAATTTTGTCCACTTCTGATGCGAAGGACCTCGGCCAGCGCCTTGCTTTCAACCTAGTGGAAATAGCATTGCAGGGACGTGGACGCGAATGGATAAGGGGTTCTTCCAGTTCGCGCAGCAATTCCTGCAGTTGCGCCTCATTCCCACGTTCAAATTCCTGTTGTTTCCCCTCTGCATCTGCCCTTGCGGTCGCAGTGCGTGTTCCATCCTCATGCTCAGATGCATTCGCAGCCAAATTCAGATCAAAATAAAAGGTACTTCCCACCCCTACTTCACTTTCGAGCTTGATCTCACTACCGAGAATCGCAGCCAGTTTACGCACCACGCTCAACCCCAACCCCGCGCCTTCGAATTCACGTGCACGCGAGGTATCGCACTGATAAAAGGGTTCGAATATCAATGCATGCTGTTCTTTCGCAATTCCGATGCCGTGATCTGCGACCGCAAAACGCAGGATATATGAATCGGCATTGCCGCGCCCTGAAGATGGCGAATCTGTTACATCTTTAAGTGTCAAACACACTTCAGCATCACGACTGAATTTGATCGCATTGCCCACTAATTGACGCAGTATCACGGCAATTTTTTCACTGTCGCCGTTAAAACGCAAGGGAAGGTTCTTGTCCCAACTACAGCGCAGCTCAATCCCACGTTCCCGGGCTTTTACCGCAAACTCAGCCACAATACTGGTAAGCAGAGCCGATGGGCGAAATGGCACCGTGTGTATATTGGCCTTCTCTTTCTTGTCGAGTCCGGCGAGCAGGAGCACTTCCTCGATGAGATGGGTCAAACGCCGTGCCGCCTCTGTAATCTGTTTCAGGGCGTGTGTCTGGATAGAATCAAGCCCGGTTTCTGCAAGTTTTTTGCCCATACCGTTGATGGTATTAAGGGGGGTGCGCAATTCGTGGTTCAGGTTGCGAAACAACTCATCTTTGACACGTGCAGTTTCAATCGCGCTCAAGCGCTCTACTTCGCGCAGATCAGAATGCATCAACAGCGCCGCCGCCCCCGCATACGCCTTCGCGACAATCTGCTCTTTGGTTCCGAACCCGCGCCCACAATTAGCCAGCACCAACAGCCCGAGGGTGGTGTCTGCAACCTTGACAGGGATCAGAATCCCATTATCGATGCGTGGATGCCCCTCTGGCAGGAAAGGAATGATATCCCGGCTGCAGTCGGAGTGTTCAAGCACTCGCACTGCGCCTGCCTCCATAGCCTGTACCAGGATATTCCCCTCCATTTTCATGGGGATATATCCCTGCTGCATAAGCTGAGTACGCGCACGTTCATATCGTCTTACACTCTGTGCGGTGGACCACACCATGTCCGAAACCGCGAGGATCCGGTACTCTCCATCTGCCTGGCGCGTACTTATAAACATCCCAAGTTCTGCGCCCAGCTGCTCAACCGCATCCCGGAGTTGTTCCTGCAGAATGCGGTTGAGTTGGAGTTGGGGCTGTTGTTCCAATTGCCCGATGCTACTCACGGCCGCGAGAGCCTTCCCGCTTACCCGCTCCAGCTGGCGCTGATGTTCAAGTTCATCCTTGAGTTTATTACTCACCAGATACAGCCCCAGATAGATGCATCCCTCAAGGGCAAAAAACAAAAACGCACCGTACCGGATAAGGCTGGCCACAGTACCATTGTACTGCGCAATCCGAGAGCTAACATCCTGCCATACCACCACTCTGCCGACGGCGGGATTCTTCCAGTTCTGCTGGGCCTTAAAATCGTCCAACGGTAAAATGGCGGCATTGTAGATCGCATCTGCACTGGCAAAGCGAAAGCTCTGCGCTCCGGAAAGCCCTGCTTTGAAATCAGAGAGCTGCAGAAAATTCTCAATATTTCTGGAGGTGGTGGCACTCATCTGCAGGCGCTCACCTTCGGAGGTGACAATAGAGCGCCCGGTAGTAGCCGCGGCATATGTTTCCGACACCATGTCGCGCTGGAGAGATGCATCATACACAAAGGCGGCGGCATTGAGCCAGGGACGGTTAGCATGTAACCCCCCTAAAAGGGTATCGATGGGGGTTCCGAACTCTACCACCCCGACACATTTACCCGCTCCCTGTGCGTCTGCGGGTGCAAAAATCGGCGCGGCGGCACGCACCCCGGAAAAATAACGCCCGATCTCAAATCCACTGAATGGCTGTTGTTGCCGCCCCGCTGCCACAATCATGGGGCGCACATCATCGAGCCTGTCCCCCATTTCATCCGGGCTGTGAAAACGCAAAAAACTCAGCGCCCCAGGGGTGAGATGAAAATGGAGGGTGACAATGTCAAATTTTTCTGCAAGTTGGTTAATGCTGGAATGCAGATGGCGGTATAATTTCTGCCGGATTGCGGCGGAGCGGACACCTCCTGCTCCGCCCCCTTCCTCTACTACTGCGGTAGCGGCAGCAGCCATCAGCTCCTGTACGTGATCATCATTCGCGGCAAAGAGCGCAAGTTGCAGCATGCGCTCACGCACTGACTTGAATTCGGCATGAAAAGCGTAGCTGTAGTTCTCCACTAAAGCAAGAAGCTCCTCCTCCATGCGGCGCTGTTCCGCATTGGCATACCAGCACACATAGGAAACTATGGAGACGACTACTGCAATTGTGAGGAGCAAAAAGGTCTTAAGTCGCACACCCATAGCTTCACCTGTTTCCTGTTTGGCGCATAACTTTCAAAACATCTGGCGCTCAACACATACTGGTTTCCACGTGTATCTACAATAAACCTTCAATGTATTCAGCGGCCTGTTTATATTTGTATCCACTTACCATGTGTTCGAGGTGCTCGAGGTGTTCGCGCTGTTTCGGGGTCAGACTCTGGCGCTGGATCTCCTCCAACTCAGCTTTAACCTTGTTCACCTGGAGTTTCTGCAGCGGGATCTGTAACTCTTTCAAACTCCTGCACCAGTTCTGCGAATTTTCTGGTGTGGTGTTTTCTGCACCACATACTGACTGAGTATTCGCTTTACAAATACTTAAATCAAGCCCGTCAAGCTGCTGCAATAGCTTATCCACCAGGTATTCCACGCGCGCCAGCGTGGCAGGAGACTCCCCCCGGCGCAACTGCTGTTCCAATTCTTTCGCAGCACTTTGCAGTGACTCCGCCCCGATGCTTGCAGCAATTCCTTTGAGGGAATGCACCTGGATCACCGCCTCCTTCATATCTCCTGCGGCAAAGTAATCCTGCAAGACATTGGGAAAACCGGCAAATCTGCATTTGAATTTATGCAGCAAATTCAGATATGTATCACGCTTTCCCATAGCACGTCGCATACCGGCACGCACTTCTAGTGCTGGCAACGCGGCCTGCAGATCAGCGTATTCATCCATTTTCACTTGGCTACTATCCTGCTTCTCAACCACGAATTTATCCTCCAAGAATAGCGCTGCGGCGGAATTGTACCCTGTATTGCAGTTACGTCTGGTTTTAGCCTTCAATTATGCTAAACTCGGTTTTCACTCTTCTGTTCTGCATCATTTTTCTTCTAATGTTTAAACAGAAAAAAGTTACGCCGCACATTCTAACCCATTCCCGGAAGAGATGCGAGCAGAAGTCCGAACACAATTCCAACGGGCTTCAAGTAACCCTGCAAATTGGATTGGAACCACTTGAAAGTGGCATAAAAATCACACGAGACGGAACCAGACATGGATAAAACCGTAACCATACTCTGCGTAGACGATGAACCCAACGTCCTGCGCGCCCTGAAACGAGTATTTATCGAATATGATAACTATCGCCTCTTAAGCGCAGAATCGGGGGAGGAGGCGCTGCAGATTGTTGAGGAGCAACCCGACATTCAGGTTATTATCTCCGATTACCGTATGTCGGGGTTGGCCGGGGTGGACTTTCTCGCCCGCAGCGCCGAGATCAACCCCGACATCATGCGCATTATACTCTCCGGCTTTGCCGACACCAGTGCCATGCTGGAGACGATCAACATCGGGCACGTATTCAAGTTCGTCCCCAAACCATGGAACGACGAAGAACTCTGCGCCACCGTGGCACAGGCCGTGGAAGTAACCAGCTTGAAACGCCTCAACAAAGATCTGCAACTTCAACTGCAACAGCGCAATAAAGAGCTTAACGAGATTAACACTAATCTGGAGAAAATCGTAGCCCAACGCTCGGAATCCCTTGAGTTACGCAGCCATGTGCTGCAGATGGCGCAGGATATTCTGGAGCAATTACCCCTTGGGGTAATTGGGCTCGACAGCGACAACTATATTGTATTTATAAACAGTTTTGCCCTTGATCTACTCAGCGGTGAAACGCCCATAATCCTTGGAGACAGGGCAGATACATACTTTGACGCCAACCTGCTCGCATTTATAGAAAGCGTCAGACTGCAGAGAAACGCGGAGGAACGTTTTAATATAGACGCCAATCTGATCCACGCCACCGGCGCATATCTGAATCAATCACGCGAACGTGGTATTTTCATAACTCTGAACCGCATAGATACAAAAGGGAGCCCTTCTTAATGAAAATGAAGGATTTCTGCACCTGCGATCCGCAGGAAATAAAAGAGAAACTGGGGGAGGTGCCCGAACTACCTGTGGCTGCAAGTGAAGTACTCAGGATGCTGAATGCCGAGGATAACAGTGCCAACGCCATCGCCAGAGTGATATGTCAGGATCAAGCCCTCGCCGCACGCATTCTGCGTATTGCGAATTCTTCGTTCTACGGCTTGTCGCGCCAGATCAAAACCCTGCAGGATGCGGTGGTGATCCTGGGGGCGAAGGTATTACGCAATCTGGTTATTGCCATGACCCTTAAAGGGCTGCACCACAAGCTTGACACCCTGGAACGCAACCTGTGGGAAGAGTCTGTGGGGTATGCGTGCGGGGCGCGCTTTATCGCGCAGCGCAACAACAGCATCAATGCAGAGGAGGCGTTTCTTGCCGGGCTGATGTGCAATATCGGCGAATTGATCTGTAATAACAGCAATAGCGCCCAGTACCGTGCATTGCTGGAACAGGAATACGATACCGGCAAAAGCCGCGACGAGATCTCACTCAACATCTTAGGTTACAGCTTTGCCCAGAGTGGCGCCATAATTCTGGATCAGTGGAACCTTGCACCCGAGATATCCATCTGCACCCTGAAGGCCAATGAGCCTGAAGCCCTGGCCACTGGAGATCCCGCACTCCTCTCCCTTACCCGATGTGTATTTATCAGCCGGGGGATGTGTCGCCATCTGGCTATCGGAAACCACATCGGCTCCCGGGAAGAGATCAAATCCATCTTCAGCCGCGGCGGTCTCGACCTGACATCCGAAGAGAGCGAAAGTCTCCTCGCTGAGTTTGCGGATTTTTTCAATGCCAACAAATGTGAAATATTGCGCGCCTGAATCCAGCCTGCATCTAACGTGAGCCGAACCCGGAGCTGAAAAAATTCATCTACCCAAGGAGCTTTTATGCAACGCAATCCTACTCTGTTGAATCCGGAAAACACCGCCCTGCTGATTATCGATGTCCAGGAGCGCCTGGTTAAGGCGATGGCAAATCACGAAGAGGTGGAAGGAACCATCGCCACCCTGCAACAGGGGATGGAGATTCTCAATCTCCCCACCCTGATTACCGAACAGTATCCGCGCGGCCTCGGAGCTACAGTGGATAGCATCAGCGCGCGTAAAGGCGATGCCACCGTGGTGGAGAAGACCTCCTTCAGTTGTTGCGGCGCAGACTGCTTCCACACAGAACTGGAGAAGATCGGCGCCAAGCAGGTGGTCGTTACCGGGATGGAAACCCATGTATGCGTCCTCCAGACCGTTCTCGATCTTCTGCATGCCGGATATCAGGTGCATGTACCCATCGGCTCCACATGCTCACGCAATAACGTCAACCGCGATAACGCCCTGCGCCGCATGGAGCAGGCCGGCGCGATTATCACCAATGTGGAATCGGTATTGTTTGAACTCCTGCGCGAAGCGGGGAGTGCAGAATTCAAGGCCATTTCGAAGTTAATCGCATAGTCCGGCGTATATCCAGATTTCCTTTAAAAGGGCCGCATATTTGCGGTTGTGATGCGGGGCGAAAACGTCTAGGATTGCCCCTGCAACAGCCAATATGCAAACATCCTCCGTTTCGAGCCTACAAGGTCTGCGGAGTGGAATTTTTACCTACATACATGCCGTGTGAAATGCTTCAGCGCTGAACGGGGCTACAGATTGAGTACATGAATTCTAATTCCATATTTGAATTAAAGGCGCGATCACATAAGGTACTGAGCCTGCGCATCCTCAAAGGGGATACCACCACTATTCTCAGCCGTTTACGTAACCATCTCGGTGAACCGGGAGGGTTGTTCAAGGACAGTCTGCTGGTAGTTGATCTGAGCAGCCTCGAAACACCGCACAACGCGATGAATTTCGAAGCCCTGTGTGGAATGCTGCGCGAATACGGTTTGATCCCCTTCGGTCTTCACGGCGGAACCCCTAAACATATGCAGGATGCCGCAGAAGCAGGACTCCAGCCGGTTCCGGCAGCGTTCGTAAGCTCGACACAGAGTGTCGCTCCGGCGCAGACCGAACCTGAGCCTCCCGTAGCTTCAACCCCGGCACAGGATATTCCGAAGGAAGTCGCTGATTCAGGGAATAAGACCGTGGCCAAAACAGTTCACTCCGGCCAGCGCATCGTTGCCGCCGGAGATCTGACCATCCTCGCCTCGGTAAATTCCGGCGCAGAGGTTATTGCGGGGGGGAGTATCCACATCTACGGAGCCCTGCGTGGTCGGGCCCTGGCGGGTGGTACAGACAACGCCGGAGCGAGCATCTTCTGTCTCGATCTGGAGCCGGAACTGATAGCGGTCGCGGGAGAATATCTGGTCAATGACGAGATTAACCCCGAAGTGTTCGGCGCTACGGCTTCGATCACCCTCGAATGTGGGGAACTCAATATTACCCGACTTGGTGAATTCAGCCCGGCTCAGGGCTGATACCATTAAGAACAAGCTGAAAGTCAACGTACAAACCAAGGAGAGCAAGAGTGGCAAAAGTCATTGCGGTAACATCAGGAAAAGGTGGGGTGGGTAAAACCACAACCAGTGCGGCGTTTGCTGCCGGTCTGGCGAAAAGAGGCTTTAAGACCGTGGTTATCGACTTTGATGTCGGGCTGCGCAACCTGGATCTCATCATGGGATGCGAGCGCCGCGTGGTATACGACCTCCTAAACGTTATTCACAACGAAGGTTCGCTGAATCAGGCCCTGATCAAGGACAAGCGCCTGGAAAATCTCTTCATCCTCCCGGCATCGCAGACGCGGGACAAGGATGCCCTGAACCTCGAAGGGGTTGAGCGTGTCCTCAATGAGCTGCGCGAGCGCTTTGACTACATCGTGTGCGACTCTCCCGCCGGGATCGAAAGTGGAGCCATCGCCGCCATGTACTACGCGGATGAAGCCCTGATCGTAACCAACCCGGAGGTCTCCTCGGTGCGTGACTCCGATCGCATTGTGGGGATGCTCGGGAGCAAAACCCACCGCGCGGCAAAAGAGCTGGAGCCGGTAAAGGAATATCTGGTGCTGACCCGCTACGATACACGCCGAGTGGACACCGGAGAGATGCTCAGCGCTGCGGATGTGCAGGAGATCCTTGCGATCCCGTTCCTGGGTGTGATCCCTGAATCCCAGGCGGTGCTCGAGGCCTCCAACTCCGGGATTCCGGTAACGCTGGATGAAGAGAGTGACGCCGGTAGCGCCTACATGGATGTGGTGGATCGCTTTTTGGGAGAAGATCGCCCCCACCGTTTCATGCAAACAGCCAAAAAGGGGTTCTTTTCCCGCTTATTTAGGGGCTAATTTATGAAATTTCTAGATTTTTTCCGTTCATCGAAACAGGGTTCCGCTTCCATTGCCAGGGAGCGTCTGCAGATTATCGTAGCGCATGAGCGGCGTAAAACCGATACGCCGGACTTTCTCCCCATGCTGCAGCAGGATATCCTCACGGTAGTGAGAAAATATATCCACATCTCCGAGGATCAGGTCAAACTCTCCCTCGACAGCAGTGGTGATGTGGAAGTCCTAGAGCTTAACATCAGCCTCGCTGAGAGCGACGACGAGTAAGAAGGCAAACACATTTCTGAGTTCCTACCTCATGCGGCGCTGGTGCATAACCAGCGCCGCACGCTTTTTTACCCAATTGAGCTCTAAACGTTGGATCTGCGATTCTCCAGCTTGGTGTGGTACATGCGCCGATCCGCAATCTTGAAGAGCTCCAGCTCTGTCTCACCGTCCTCGGGCCAGGTGGCATAACCACCGCTCGCTCTCAGATGTATCTCCTGCCCTGAAACCTTGAAAGGTTCATCAAATACCGCCGTAGCACGCTCCAGGAGCTGGCGGATAACATCCTCATCCGCACCGGGGAGGAAAATCACAAACTCATCCCCGCCCCAACGGCAGGTGGTATCACATTCACGCAGGGTACGGCTGAAGCGCTGCGCCACCTTTATCAGCAGTTTATCCCCCGCAGTATGTCCGTAGGTATCATTTACCGGTTTGAAATCGTTTAGATCAAACACCAGGATGCCGAAGGATCTGGTTTCAGGCTCTTCCAGCGCCTGGCGCACCAGGGTAGTAAAGTGGAGGCGATTTGCCGCCCCGGTAAGGGCATCGGTATGCGCCATGTCCATGGCCTTCTGTTCCCGTTCTTTGCGTTCGGTGATATCAATGGCAAAGTGCAGATACAGGTCATCATCCTCCCCTTCCACGGGACGCCAGCAGATCATATCCCAACTGCCATCCTCGCTCTGCTGTTCCACCACGCGCGAACGCCTCCTTTCATCTTCGGGAATATGCTGACAGCAGGGGCTTGGCTCGCCCTCTTTTATCCCCATCTCACGCGCACGCTGATTGGCGCTCACCACTTTCCGGGTGGAGTAGCGCGCGAGTACTGCCGGATAGGGTAGCGCATCCAGAAGCACCTGCTGAAATTTCTGTGATTCTTCCAGTTTGCGCCGCGCCTGTTCTTCGCGCTTCTGATGTTCGAGACTCACCAGGGCAAAGCTCAAATCATCACGCAACTGTTCGAGCAATTCCACGCGCGACTCATTGAAGTAATCGCGTGTAGAGGCATATACCTTGAACGCCCCCACAACCTCGGTACCGATAAAGATTGGCATGGACGCCGCTGAACCGATCCCTGCCTTAGCTGCCTCTTTTCCCCACGGGGTGGCGCGCATTTGCGCCATAAAGTCATTAGTCACTATGGTTTTCTGCTCACGTACCGCTATACCTGTAGGGCCACACCCTTCCGGAATATCCGCTCTGGTACTCACGTTTATATTTTGAATATATTCACATCCCTTATCATCGCCGTGCATAGCGACATGGCTGAGCCCCGCTGTTTCCGCATCAATCAGGGCTACACTCGCGAGTTGAAAATGCCCGTACTCCACCGCGATGCGGCACAGCTGCATATATAATTCCTGCGGATCATCGCTGCGCAGCATAACCTGATTCGCCGCACTCAGAGCACTGTAAAGGTTATTGCTCCGCTCCAGATCGCGCTGCATCACCTGGCGATATTCCAGATGCTGGCGCAAACGCGCTGCTCCAGCATGCATGGCTCCCGCACCCAGGGCCCAGATAAAAAAGCACAACACGTTAAAGGCAACAGTTCGGGTGGCAAGCATCGCGCGAATGGGCTCAAGCGGTACACTGATGGAAAGAGCGGCGGGCTGATCAATGTTTTCATATCCTGGATGGCACGACAGGCAGCGCTCGGTTTTTTTCATGACATGAAGCTCGCGATATTCAGAATTTCCATCAGAAGTGCGTGTTTTTTCGCGCACCACTGCGGGCCCGCTCTCCAGGGTGGCGAACGTATGTCGTTCCCACTTGTCGGGGATATTGCGCGGGTTAAGGGGAACCGGACTCACCAGGCGGCTGCGGACTCCGTCCTCGGGAAGCAGGGCCTGGATCTGGCTCAGAACCTGCGCCGGAGAGAGGACCGGAGTAGAATCACCTTCGGGACTTTTGATCTCCAGGCCCTTCTGATGCAGCACCCACTGTCGGATGGTATTGGTACGTTCGCGTTCCAACATCGCCGCTTGGCGCGCGAGAGCATCAACCTCTTGCCGGGTTTCCATGACGTTGAACAGCAACGCCCCCAAAGCCAGCAGCAGCCATGCAGTTTGCAACAGGTGATAAAAATGGCGGAAGTAACCAAGTTCGGCGTTGATTTTCATCACAGCATTCCATTAAAGGGCGCATAAAAAAGAGAAGATAAAAAAAAGATATGTTATTATACTGAATAATCAGTCCAGAAGTGATTCCTGGATAAGCTGAATAGTCTCTGCTTGAAATTAGAACCAAGACTTTAATGTTATAAGTAGCGTCCTTGCAACCGTTTTTTTACGTTTACCATTTAGGGCGCGCAATTATCTTTAACCCAACTATAAGGAGGTTTTATATGTTCAGATTTACCGGAGTATGCGCACTAATGGCGTTGCTTCTTCTCACTGCCTGTAGTGAGGAGCAAGAGCAACAAACACAACCCGAACCACAACAACAAACTTCTGCTGATGACGCAGTAGAAAAAGCCAAAGCCAGCGTAGAAGAAGCGAAGCAGGCTGTGGAAAAAACGGTGGATGACGCAGTGAAGCAGGGCTCAGCTGCAGTTGAAAACGCCAAAAAAGAGCTGACGCAGGCAAGTACTGCAACCAGGGAAAAAGTCAGCGAAACTACACAGCAGGCAGTTGAAAAAGCAAAAACAGCTACAGCACCCGCTGTGGAGAAAGCCAACGAACTGGTAGCTTCTTCATCGCAGAAGATTAACGATCTGACTTCGAATTACCAGAGTAAAGAAAAAGACCTCACCGGCCTCGCAGACAGTACTGCAGCCTCAACAGCGCAGAAAGTCTCAAAAGTTGTACCTCCCGAGACCATTGCCCTGGAAAACAAATTCGGCACCGTAACCCTGACGCATAAATTTCACGGTGAAACCTACGGCTGTCCCACCTGCCACGGCGACAGTACCCCGGGGCCGTTTGAGTTGAGTAAGGACCTGGCCCATTCAACCATGTGTAAAGACTGCCACAAAGGCTCCGGCGGCCCGGTAGGATGTACCGAGTGCCACGTTAAGTAGCCTGTGGATAAATCTGGGCAAAACCTGAAAAAGGCGCGGAAAGATGTGATACTTTCCGCGCCTTTTTTATGTGCGCTTGAATAACCGGATAACGAAGTTAAATTCTTAAACCTTCCAGATCCGCGACTTCCCCTGACTGATATTCCAGCCACTCTCCCAGAAGGTGTGAATCAGCTCTTCGACGTTATGCGCGCGCCCCTCTTCAGTGCGCTCTACAATGTCGCGCGGATTCGCGCCCATTTCGGCCCAGAAGAAGCTCGCTCCGCCGAGGGCGGCGAGGGTACAGGGCTCGTGAGTACAGGTAGCCACAGTAGAATGGGGCATGGCAAGTCGTGTGATGGCGACAATCTGGGCCTGGCGCACCTCGGGGATCGTCCCCATAACCCCCATGGGGGTATCCGGAATGGGGATACGCCGTGCGGCACCGCTGAATACCGGCTTGATACTTGCGGTGTAGCAGATAAGCTCGGCAATTTCGCGGTTGTTATGCTCAGGGCCAACCGGTTCTACACAGGTACCCACCTGCAGACCGGCGGCGAGAAATTTTTCGATGCTACGACGGCGCTGCTCTGGCGGTATAGCCGTATCCTCCCCTTCACGCAGACGCAGAGCGTGATATACCCCGCTTACTCCCGCCTGTTTGATCTCATCCGCATGCTCGGCACAGTCATCCCCCACATTTACAATCAGCGGGGTATGCGGTTTAAGGGCGGAACGCAGCTCGGGGAGATACGGGGCAAGCTTGGCGTAGGGGAAATTAGCGGTCGTCATAACCAACACGGCCTGGCACCCGTCTTCTTCAAAACGCTTGGCCATGGCTACAGCCTCTTCGATGCTCAGCTGCGAAGCGCTTTTGAACACATTATTGCCCGCAGCAAAGGAGCAAAACTTACACTCTTCCGGACAGGGGGCAAGATTCAGAGCCAACTGGCCGTGAATTTCCGCCTCATTGTCCTGCAGTTTGCGGGACAACTCACTCGCAACCCCGATCATATGACAGGCAGCATCGCTGTAGGGTTCGTACGAGAGCAAATGCTGAATTTCTTTCTGGGTAAGGCGTTCATCTTCGCGTGCTTTAGCAAGCAGATAATCGATCATGTCCTTCTAATCCTCCATTGTGGGAAATCCTGCATATCATTCCAGATTACAAACCAAATAACATATCGTGTTAAAGTAAGAAAAGAGATGCAAAGTGTCAAATAACTTATGTCGATAGTTTCAAACTAATTTATAGGAATATCTGCTTATCTTACTTTTTTAAGCACACAATCCCGGCGAGCCTATGCTACCCTCAGCAGCAAAAATAGTGGGCTACGCCCCGCTCTTTAAGCAAAAACTATTTGAGGATATTTTAGCATGAAACGCCTCATAACTATACCAGCACGGCGCCTGTATGCGATCCTCTCCGGAGACGACAGCCTGGATCGCGCCTCCGGCAACATTGTGGACGCCGACTGCCACCAGCAGCCACGCAATTTCATGCTCAACCTCGCGAATGGTTCGTGCACCAAACTCGCGGAACAGCTCGCCGGGCCCAATCTGGTGCTGGTGTGGCTACTCCAGAGCCTGGGCGCACCTGTGTGGATGCTGGGCGTGCTGATGCCGATCAAACAGACCGGTACCCTCCTGCCGCAGATGGCGGCTGCAGGGCAGATCCGGCGTCTGCCGGTACGCAAGTGGGTATGGGCCGGGAGCGGGCTGCTCCAGGCACTGTGTCTTGCAGGTATTATCGCTGCGGCAGCGCTGCTCCCCGCAGTGGCAGCAGGATGGGCCACCTTGGCACTGTTCACCCTGTTCTGTCTTGCGAGCGGTACTGCGTCGGTGGCGTATCAGGATGTCCTGGGGAAGACCATAGGCAAAGGACGTCGGGGACGCCTCCTTGCATCGCGTTCGCTCGTGGGTGGCCTTCTGACCATCGGAGCTGGGCTGTGGATTCGCGCCACCTTCACAGGTACAGACAACCTGAATTCTATTCTCATACTTCTTGGGTGTGCAGCTATGCTATGGGCGCTTGCAGCGCTGCTCTTCAGTGCAACATCGGAGGAAGCCGGTGCCACCGGGGGTACACGTCATATTGTGCAGGAAGCAAGAGCCGGATTGGAATTTGCGCGCATATACCGCGGCTTCCGCCACTACATCTATGCGCGCTCGCTACTGCTGAGTGTGGAGATTGCAAGTCCGTTTTTTGTACTTTTTGCCACCACCCGTCTTGAGTTTGGTACCGAAGCGCTGGGATATCTGGTAGTCTCAGTAGGGCTGTCGCAGGTTATCAGCAGTCCGTTCTGGGGGAGAATGGCCGACCACACAAGCAAAAGCGTGATGCGCTACAGTGGCCTGATGGCGGTGGGAGCGATCGGCCTGACTCTGCTGCTCCCCGCACTCCCCGGGGAAACCCTGCAACTCGCAGGTTTTATCTTGACCTTTATCCTTCTCGGTCTCGCAGAAGCAGGAGCGAGGCTGGGACGCAAAACCTATCTGGTGGATGCGCTACCTGCAGATGAACGCCCCACCTACACGGCGTTCAGCAACACTCTGGTGGGGTGCGTGGCCCTCGCAAGTGCAGGCCTGGGTGCGGTGGCGCAGATCTTTGGCGCCGAAGTGCTCCTGCTGCTCCTCGCCCTCTTTGCTTTGGGGGCGAGTCTGATATGTGTCAAGCTTCCAGAGGCGGAGGCCATGCTGGATTGAAATCTGTAAGTTCATAATCACCCCCTCCCCCCCCAGGGAGAGGGTCAAAATATTCTTAGAACCTGAAAGGCTTTAACTCAAAGTCCATGGTTTTTACCCGTGTGCTGAAACAATAAAAGAGACAAAGCCATTATATTTCGACAAATCGCCCTCACCCCGCATGAAAAAGGAGGTTTGTGTAATGCCGCACAATTCATTTACCAGCTCAAGTACCATGAAAGTCGCATCTACTTCCTACAAGTTCCACAGCCTGCGCCAGGCACAGCAACACGGGCTGGATATCAATCCCAGACTCCCCTTCTCCCTCAAGGTGCTGCTGGAAAATCTGCTCCGTCACGAAGATGGGCAGAGCGTAACCCCGGAGGATATTCGCGCCACGGCGGCCTGGAAGCCCAATCAGGGGCTGGAGCAGGAGATCGCGTATCGTCCGGCACGGGTGCTGATGCAGGATTTCACCGGCGTACCCGCGATTGTGGATCTGGCGGCCATGCGCGATGCCATGGCTGCCAATGGCGGCGATCCGGCAAGCATTAATCCGCAGATTCCGGTGGATCTGGTGATCGACCATTCTGTCACGGTGGATGCCTTCGGGAATGCGGCGGCAGCGCGCACCAATGTCGCCAAAGAGATGGAACGGAACCGCGAGCGCTACACGTTTTTACGCTGGGGACAGAAGGTCTTCGATAATTTCCGCGTCGTTCCCCCGGGAACCGGCATCTGCCATCAGGTCAATCTCGAATATCTGGGACGCAGCGTATGGAGTCAGAATGTCGATGGGGAAGAATGGGCGTATCCCGACACCCTCGTGGGTACCGATAGCCACACCACCATGATCAATGCCCTCGGGGTGTTGGGCTGGGGCGTCGGCGGGATTGAGGCCGAAGCGGCGATGCTCGGGCAGCCGGTATCCATGCTTCTGCCTGAAGTAGTAGGGTTCAAGTTCTCCGGCGCGCTCCAACCCGGAGTCACCGCCACCGATCTGGTCCTCACCGTCACGCGAATGCTGCGCGAACACGGTGTAGTGGGCAAATTCGTGGAGTTCTACGGCACCGGTCTGAGCCAGCTTCCCCTCGCGGATCGTGCCACCATCGCGAATATGGCGCCCGAGTACGGCGCCACCTGCGGCTTTTTCCCCGTGGATCAGATCACCCTCGACTACCTCCGTCTGAGTGGGCGCAGCAGCGCAGATATCGACCTTGTGGAGACATACACCAAGGAGCAGGGCATGTGGCGCGAGGACTCCACCCCGGAACCGGAGTTCAGCACCGTTCTTGAGCTGGACCTGAGTACGGTGGAGCCCAGCCTGGCAGGACCGCGCCGCCCTCAAGATCAGGTTCTGCTGAAAGATTTACGCAGCGTGCAGGAGACAGAACTTTCCACTATTCCGCCACGCACGGATAATAACACCACCGATACGCGCAGGCTTCAGGACGGGGATGTGGCGATCGCTGCAATAACCTCATGTACCAACACCTCCAATCCTGCAGTGATGCTCACAGCCGGGCGCCTGGCACAAAAAGCCGTAGAGCGCGGCCTGCAGAGCAAGCCGTGGGTCAAAACCTCCCTCGCGCCCGGATCGCGCGTGGTAAGTGCGTATCTGGAAGAGAGCGGAGTACAGCAAAGTCTGGATCAGCTCGGCTTCGACCTGGTCGGCTATGGCTGTACCACCTGCATCGGCAACTCCGGCCCCCTGCCGCGCGAAGTGGAGGAGGCCATCAGCGCAGAGGATCTACAGGTGAGCGCGGTTCTCTCCGGCAATCGCAACTTTGAGGGGCGCGTACATCCGTTGACGCGCTTCAACTGGCTCGCCTCTCCGCCGCTGGTGGTGGCCTTCGCCCTTGCCGGCACTACACGTATCGATCTGAATACCGAACCATTGGGAACAGACACAAAAGGGGATGCAGTATATCTGGCGGATATCTGGCCCACAATGGAAGAGATTCGCGCCCTGGAACAGATCGTCACCCCCGCCATGTTTCAGCGCCACTACGCCGAAGTCTTCGATGGGGATGAAGAGTGGCGGGCACTTCCCATCCCGGAGGGGCTGACCTATACCTGGGATGAGAACTCCACCTACATCCGTCAGCCCGCCTTCTTCGAACATCTAGGCATGCAGCCCGGTTTCTCTGGCTTGGATAAGGCACGTATTCTCGCACTCTTAGGTGACTCCATCACCACCGACCACATCTCCCCCGCCGGTGCGATAAAGGAGCAGAGCCCAGCAGGGGAGTATCTACATGCGCACGGCATCGAAGCGCAGAATTTCAACTCCTACGGGTCACGGCGCGGCAATCACGAAGTGATGGTGCGCGGCACCTTTGCGAATATCCGCCTCAAAAACCGTATGGTACCCGGCACCGAAGGTGGAGTAACCCTACATCAGCCGGAAGGGACGCAGATGAGCATCTATGCCGCCGCGCAGGAGTACCAGCGCGAAGATATTCCTCTGGTGGTGATCGCAGGGGAACAGTACGGCACCGGCTCGAGCCGCGATTGGGCCGCCAAGGGCACCCTGCTGCTGGGGGTAAAGGCGGTACTGGCACAAAGTTTCGAACGCATCCACCGTTCCAACCTGGTTGGGATGGGGATCATCCCCATCCAGTTCCTCCCCGGCGAGTCGGCAGAATCCCTCCAGCTCGACGGTAGCGAAACCCTGCACATGCCAGCGGTATCAAGCATTGAACCCAAACAGACCATGGACCTCGAGATTCGCCATCCCCGCGCCGGCGCACGCCGCATCAAGGTGATCTGCCGCGTGGACACCCAGCAGGAGGTGGTTTTCTTCAACAGCGGCGGGATTTTGAATCACGTGCTATTAGAGCGCCTTGGGAGCGTGACTCCGTTACGGAGTTAGCGCATTTGTCTGTAACACACCAACAAAAACCCCGCTCCCGCCTTACGGCAGGAGCGGGGTTTTTGGTTAAACCGGTGCTTTTAAACGTTAACTTATGCTTCGTCGTTATGCACCTTGTAGAGCAGTTCCTTGATCTCGGCAGAAGGCTCTTTGGTCATCAATGATACAACGATCATAGTGATCAACACAGCCGGAACCCCGACAACCGCACTTGAGGTAAATGGTACATAGTACGCGAGGATTGAGGTCTTCGGCAGCAGCATCGCACCGAAGGTTACACTCAGACCCACAACCATACCCACGATTGCTGCTTCCTTGGTGGTACGACTCCACCACAGCCCCAGGAGGAACAGCGGGAAGAACGTATTAGCACCGAGGGAGAATGCCACCGCCGTGATCTGACCGATCAATGCCGGGGGATTCATAGCCACGATGGCAATAGACGCACCCAGGATAATGGTACCGATACGCGCTACCTTCATCTTAGACTCTTCGGTGGCGTTCGGGTTCATAACGCGGAAGTAGATGTCATGCGCAAAGGCTGCAGAACCTGCCATCAACAAACCACCAACGGTGGAGAAGGCAGCAGAAACACCACCCGCAGCGAGGAAGCCGGCAAACCACTCGGGCAGGCCTGCAAGCTCGGCTGCGTTTACAACGATGGCATCCGCAGAGATGGTTACCCCTATCGTGCCGGAGAGGTTGGAGAACTTCGCGAAAGCAGCGTAGCAGGGAGCGGTCCAGTATACGAGTGCGATACAGAACAGACCCCAGACCACTTGCCAGCGTGCATCACTAACGCGGGGTACGAGGTAGAAGCGCCCGATAACGTGGGGCAGACCTGCGGTACCAAGCATCAGGGTGATACACAGGGCAAACCAGTGATATGCGGTGTACTTGGCAAACGGCAGATAGTAGCTTGCGTCTGCTGCTGCAGCAGTAATTCCGTTACCCCCATGCCCGATATCCCATACGGTCGCACCGTAGCCGATCTGAGGTACGGCAGAGAAGTACCCGAGCTTGTTGGCGATGAAGAACAGGGGCAGCAGGAAGGTGATAACGATAACCACATACTGCACCTGCATGTTCTTGGTAGCCCCGAGCATACCGGAGATAAGAACATACGCCAGAACAACACCGGTACCGACGATAACGGAAATCTCGTAGTTAATCCCGAAGATCCAGTTGAACATCATACCGATACCTTTGTACTGACCTACAGCGTATACAAAGGAGATCAGGATAACTATCAGGGCTGACATCAGACGTGCAGTGGTGGAGTAGTAGCGGTCACCGACAAAGTCCGGTGCGGTGTACTTGCCGTAGCGGCGGATCTGCCCGGCCATGAGTACCAGGAGCAGAACGTAACCCCCGGTCCAGCCGAGGACATAGGAAAGGGCAAAATAGCCTTTGAGGTAGATCAGACCTGCCATACCGAGGTATGAGGCGGCCGACATCCAGTTGGAGGCGATCGCCATACCCCCACCGAGCTGGCCGACGCCACGCCCTGCGGCCCAGTAATCCTCGGTATCCTTCGCTTTGGAGAACACACCAACGAGGATAAACAGGATGAGCAAACTGATCATCAGAATTGCGGGGAACACACGAACCTTACCATCGTTGAGACTGAGGTTCTCCGCGGCGAATACATTGCTTGCCATCAGAATAAAGAATAGAGACAAGCCGGACTGCATAATTCGTTTCATATTTATAGTCTCCCTTCTTTATTTTGAATGCTCAGCTTCAAGCTTGTCGATGAATTTGCAGTACCACCAGCACAGGAAGATGAACAGCAAAATGCAGAACTGCGATGAATACCAGTAATGGAAAGGGAAACCAAGAAACCGTGTTTCCGTCAAAAAGCTTTTACCTGCCACCTGGGTTACCACTTCACCGGTGTTCAAGGTTACCTGTGTAGTCACGTTAGGATCACCCATTGCTACAAGCAGCAATAGGAAACCGAAGGTGGCCACGGCCCAGATAACCAGGACGATCTTTTTCCTGGTCACGTCTTTGGTCATAAAGTCGCCGACCGGCCTAAAAAAATTAATATTAATATCTTTTTCCATACCCATACCTCCTTGTAGTCAAGTCTTCAGGCAACCAATCCATCCGACTTATTTATCGTAACTCCGATATAATCTTGCTCAACATTCCAAAAGTTAATAACGCTACCTCCTTTCCGGATAAAATTTAAACCCATGTTTTATAGCCTGGCTGCCCCGCATGGTGCGGATCAGCGCGGATATCCGTTGATTCTGGAATACAGGGAGCGCCGTTTGCGCCCTCCACTCTCTTTGTGATCGGAATAGTAGGCAAAAACAAAGCATATAAGCGCTCCGAGGGTAATAACCCCACCCATCATGTAGTACAAAGTCTCAACCATAAGCTTCACCTCGGTGCTGTTGCGGGGCCAGTGATGCCAAGCCCAGAAAGATAAACATCGTTCTGCTTTTAAAAAACTTATGCCATAGCGGGTTCAAACGAGTCAAGTAAAATGTTGTTATAAAGTTGCGAGGAACTCAATAATCATTCCTGTCAAAGGGATTTTTTTATCGCCGCTCCAGAGAAGTCTTTCAAAACATTGCCCTTTATTTTCAATATTTTATGCTCTCACATGCTTTTACCTCCTTTCTGTAACATATTCAGTAATATAAAACACAATATCTTTTATCTGTGATGCAGCAAAATAAAATATAAATAAAACGCAAGTTGCCAAAACTGAACCACCTCAAAACCAAGTCCTAACATGAGGCTGCTACCAAGTATTGCAGGAAATACCTTCAATGCAAGAAACAGAAGAGATATTTTTTACATTGCAGTCACGGGGAAGCGCAAATGCGCACAGGCGTGAAACCCCGTATGTGTCGACACCAGGGTACAGAAGAAAAGATCGGAGAAAGGGCTACTGAAACCGATACAGAATTTAAGTTGAAAGGTTATCGGGGTGAAACCGTACTGGATGTGTAGCGGGAAACCAGCACCAGGGTCACCCATGAAAGAGGCAGGGCGATCAGGGCTGGATTATTGAGCGGCAAGGGGGCTTCACTGGCGAGCAAGCCGTAGCGCACATACATTTCGGGGGATATCAGTATCAGGGTAAGGGCGCTGCTCATACCCACAAGCATGGAGGCAACAATCCCTTTGCTGGTAGCCCCTTGCCAGAACAACGCCATAAGGAGGGCCGGGAGGTTGGTGGCGGCAGCGAGGGCAAACGCCCAGCCGGCGAGATACGACACGTTCATTCCCTCAAACACAATCCCGAGATAGACCGCGATGCATCCCACTACTATTGCAGACATACGCGCGGCCACCACTTTTTCTGTCGCACTCATATGGATCCCCATGAGGCGATCCATGATGTCGTGTGCCACCGCGCCGGATGCAGCGAGGATCAGGCCGCTCACCGTACCCAGCACCGCAGTAAACGCAACCGCACTCACGATGGCAAACAGCACAGTGCCGAAGGAGCGCGCGAGCAGAGGTACCGCCATATTGGTGTCCATGATATTGAGAAAGCCGCTCCCCATAGCGCCAAAACCGAGAAACAGACTCAGAATATAAAAGAACCCGATGCCGCCTATAGCCACCACCGTGGACTTCCGCGCTGCCGCCTGACTCGGAACGGTATAATAGCGGATCAGGATATGTGGCAGGGCCGCAGTACCACACACCAGTGCGAGCATCAGGGAGATAAAGTCAAGGCGTGCGCTCCAGCCTCCTTCATTGAGGCGGAACATCCCCCCGGGTTTGAACATATCCGCAGCAGGAACGGTGCGCTGATAAAACACCTGCATCTGTCCCTTATCCGAGAGGTAGGTAGCATGGGGCCAGATATTTACCCTGCTGGAATACATGGTGCGCAAAAATTCGAGCGGTCCCAGGGCTCCGGTATGCTGCACCTGTTCTCCCCGGTGAACAATCTCCTCCATAGTTCCTACCAGGAATACCCGCCCTGAGGTTGCCGGAGCGCCATTGTAGAGCAGCGTTCCATCACCGAGACGCTCGAGGTACTGGGTCTCGCGAAGTAACAACCCGTCGTCTCTGCGCTTTTCCACCAGCCATGGAGAAACCTCGCCATTGCGCACCACATTCACAAATCCTCTGGCATACGCCGGGGCAGCATCCCACTCCGGGGCAAGTTCGTATTCCGACGCACGCAGAACCGCATAACCTGCCTCCCCTTTTTCCACTTCAAGGGTCTGCAGAGGACGGTGCTCACGATACTGCATATGCTCGGGAAGCATAATGCCGCGCTGCAACATGAACAGGGTGAGAACCACTGAAACCACCAGGATCAGGATCCCTTTGATAAACTGCACGTAGGTGGTGGCGACCATGCCTGAGGTCGCAACAACGATGGTCACCACCACCCCCACAATCAGCACCCCGATATAGTGTGGAATGCCAAACAGGGGGGTAACCAGGGATCCGATCCCCACCATCTGCGGGATGAGGTAGAATATCGAAACCACAATGGTGCACAGGGAGGCGACAAAGCGCAGAGAGCGCGAGTTGAAGGTCGAATCTATCGCATCGGTAAAGGTGAAGTAGCCCATGCGTCGCAGGGGTTCGGCAACCATGAACAGGGCCACAATCCAGCCGGAAAGGAATCCCACCGAGTACAGGAAACCGTCATAGCCCAGGGTCGCAATCATCCCGCTGATACCGAGGAAGGAGGCGGCGGAGAGATAGTCGCCCACGAAGGCGATACCGTTCACCCCCCAGTGGATGCGCCCCCCGGCGGCAAAATACCCGGCAGGGGTGGTAACCCGGCGTACCATTTGAATGGACACCCCCACCACAACAGCTACCACGCTCAGGAACAGGATTACTGCGAGTTGTGATTGCTCATACAGCATGTTTAATTCCCCCCTTAGGCCTCAGGCTCCACAATCTCTACGCCAGCCATCATTTCTCCTGTGGCGGTGCAAGTCGCTTTTCCACCCGCGTACACAGCAGGTGGTACACGAGCGCCATCAGGACGGCGAAAAGCATCATTGTCACCCCACCAATCAACCCCAGACTCACGCCACCACAGGGTAAACCGGGCACATCAGGGGAAAAAACATGGACTGCGACAAACAGAGCGTAGACGCCAAGATACACCCCGACCATTCTCTGCCCGATACGGCGTTTAGCCTGAATCAACTCCGGGGTTATCCCCTTGATATCTGTCCTCAACATCTCCTCCTGGGGGCTGTTATGAAGATTCTGAGTAAACTATTCAGTCGGGGCTTATGGCACCCATTCCAAGGGACACTTTGCGCCGTCCATGGCCGTTCGACTGTCGCCGTCCATGGCGACAGACGCCCTTTCCATGGGTGCCATAAGCCCCTGCCGCCAGTGGATGGTGAATAGTTACGATTCTGAATTCTAAACCTTTGCATTTTCAGTGCATAGTGGTTCAATTTCCGTTACACAAACGGAGTATCCGCTTCCGTCATCCCTTCAACGGGGCAGCGCAGGTTTTCGAGCTCCTCCATATCCAGATCGTGACGTTTGACGTAGTCGTTCTCCAGCTCTTCTACATAAAAACGATCCAGGCCGCTGTTGTCCAGAAAATCTTCGCGCAATGCAATATTCTTTTCTGCCAGAACGCGGGGAAGCAACTCTTTAAGGTAGAAATTCTCTTTTTCGATATTCAGCATCACATCGCGAAACAGTTGCTCCGGCACCGTATCATCAATGAGGTTTTTATCCCGCAGCGCCGCACTTACTTCGCCCTTCAGGCTGGTATATGCTTGGCGGTGGAGATAGCGCGTATAGGTTTTGTGAATCCTCTGTTTGGCCTGGTGCAGAATCTCGCTATACAGTTGCTCGCGCTGTGAGATTTGCAGCAGATGATCACACACGCTGCGCAGATCTTTACCTGCGGCCAGATCATCACGCAGGGACTCAACCTTCTGGCGCCCGAACATCCCCACAAAACGATTGCGCAACAGATCGGCAATCAGCAGCGCCTGCGGCAGCTCCGCATCGAGGCGCGCGAGGATGCGGTAACGTCGCTGCATTTCGCGGATCACAGGTTCTTCGATGCGTACTCCTGGCATAAACGCGATATTATTGATCTGGGTTACGCAGTACTCGTAGTGCTCCAGATAGTTGAGCACTGACGTGAGTTGCTCAATGATGCCCACATCTGCCCCTGCATACACCTTTTCATCGCACTGGCGACTCACCTCAAGGAGAATCTGGTCAAAGGCATGATCACGATTGAGCATGGCGCGGCGTTTGTTGTGAAGCAGATGGATGATATCCTCGCGGGTGATGCGGATATTCAGGTGACGATTATCCTGTAACAGTCCGGAGAAAATCTCCCGCGTTTCCGCAATATAATCACGCTGGCGCGCCACCATTTTTTCATACCCCAGGCAACGATCCAGCGGTTCAAACAACGCAACCGGGATTTTGTTGCGCAAAGCCAGGGTTTTGAGGCGATTCAAGCGTGCGTTTTCCTGCGGGGTGATGTTGCCGCGATGGTAGCACTCCACCAGGATATTGCGGTACTCGTCCACGATGGCACGATTGTCGCGGTGCGCATACATTTCCGCAATGCGGATGCGCTCCTGCTGACTTTCCTCCACATCGAGGCGCTGGGCCAGATTTCTGATATGTGCATATTCACTATCGGGGATGGAGCGATACCTGAAGTACAGACTGCGAAACAGATCGGCATACGCTTTGTGCTTTTTGTTGATGAGGCGCACCAGATAAAAGTGACTCCTGTGCCCGAGGAGGCTGAAAAGTTCATCCACAAGACGCGCATCGTCAGGGTCTCCAACCCGCGGTGTGCGCTTGAGGGAACGCCCGAGGAGGCCGAGGATGTCCTCCTGCTGGGTCTTGAGCGCCCCATATACTGAACCGGTGAGAAAGAAAAAGCAGTTGCTGAAGGCGTGGCCTTCGGTAAATATCTGGTCGTAGGGGATGCGCCCGGCGGTTTCGTTGGAGAAACGCAGCTCACCATCAGGCTGAATTGCGGCACCGAAGAGTACCAGACGATTCGCCACCTCCTTTTTGAGCAGATCCGCCACGGGCTGCTCCACACCGTACATGTACTCACAAAAACTTCCACCGTTGCCCCAGTGGGTCAGGCCGGTACGGTCAAGGACGATTTCGTTACCGGGGGCAAAGATGCGCAGGCCCGCTTCCGGGGTCTCGTAGAAATGGCAGCGTCCCGCGTCGCGGGCCGCAACGGTGACAAAGTATTCAATGCTGTCATCAATATGTCCGTGCAGGCGCAGTTCCTGGTGCATGGGTTTCTCACATCTGTGGTGTGGGGGCATCTTTGAGCGCAACACTCATACTTAAATGCAAACCGTCGTAAGCCAGCTCCACCCCTGGAGGAAGGCTGTGATTGTGGCGCGTATAGTCTACATCGTGACTTAAATGGGTCAGAATGATGCGCCTCGCTCCGAGAGCATGCCCGGCTTCGATGGCGGCATCAATGGTAAAATGGCTCGCATGGTGCCTGAAGCGCAAACCATCAATAATCAGTACTTCGAGGTTGCGTAACTTTGCCGCGGCAAGCGCGCAGATATGGCTGCAGTCAGTCAGATACGCCAGCCCGCCAAAGCGATACCCGAGTACCGAACCGCGCCCGTGCTTCAATTCTACCGGCACAATGCACAACCCGAAAAGGTCAAAATTCCCCTCCACACTATGCGATTGGAGGCGCGGGCAGAACCCTTCTGCGTCACTACGCTTGAATGCGTAGCCGAAAGCTCGCTCCAGTCGGCGGATCGTATGCCATGAGCCATAGATGTCGACATCCTCCCCCCCTGCGGCATTAAAGGGACGCAGATCATCGATTCCATGGACATGATCCGCGTGGGTGTGGGTGTAGAGAACCGCATCCACCCGCTTTATGCCCTCGCGCAGACATTGGGCGCGCAGATCGGGACCGGTATCCACCAGCACCACGCGCCCATTCCATTCCAGCATCAGGCTGGAGCGGGTGCGCTGATTACGCACATCCTCCGAGGTGCACACCGAACAATCACATCCCACCACCGGGACCCCAGTGCTGGTTCCACATCCCAGAATGGTTATGTCGAGAGTTGTTTCGTTGTGCACTTCCGCCCCTTTGCCATTATCGAGCGTCAACTACGGTAGGAGCGAAAAATTTTTCGCCCCTACCGATGCATCCCGCCATCAGTGCCTGACGTGTACCACACATTTACCTTGAACCTGGAACCTTACACCTACATGTTCTCCTCCTCGGTGACAACCATATTTCTCCCTTCGTCCTTGGCGCGGTACAGGGCGCGATCCGCACGTTGAAACACCTTGGGGCCGTCGTCATCTGTCCGGACGGTAGCCACTCCGAAGCTTGCGCTCTGGGGCGGAACGGGGGTGAAATCGATCTGAGTAATCTCACGGCGTAAATCCTCCGCCAGGGCTGCGGCTTCTCGCAGGGTTGTGTGGGGCAGAACAAGCATGAACTCCTCTCCCCCCCAGCGCCCGGCAATGTCATTTTTACGCACACGCTGGCGCAATACTTCGGCGATCCCGCACAGTACCCGATCCCCGGAATGATGCCCGAAGGTATCGTTGACATCCTTAAAGTGATCGATATCGAGAAGAACGATGGATAACGGCTCGGAATAACGCTGCACACGCTGCCATTCATAATCAAAAGCGGTTTCGATCTTAAGACGGTTATACAGCCCGGTCAGGGGATCGGTGATCGAGAGTCGTTTGAGCTCGCGTGACTTTTCCTCCAGCTGCTGATGCGCGAGAAGGAGTTCGCGGTGGAGTTGGGCGAGGCGGCGATTGCGCCAGACAAAGAGCGCGAGAACCGCTACTGCCCCCAGAGCCGAGAAGAGCACAATCCAGGCATTCACCCCCTGGCGGTACGAAACGGTAACCCAGCGGTTATAGAGACGCTGCCCCTCTCCGGGACCTAGGGCGGCAATGGCGCGATCAAGGATATCGCGCACGAGCAGATCATCCTTGCGCACCCCGACTCCCAGATCCAGGGTCATATTCACCCGCCCCGAGATCTTCACATCGCTGAGTCCCTGGCTCCGAATCGCTTCACCGATGGCGGCAACGGTGCCGATAAACGCGTAGATCTCTCCCGTCTGTACCTTGCGTATCCCCTCGGCAACCGTATCTGTCTCTACCAGATCCATGGCGGGATAGCGCCTGCGGAACTCCTCTGTAGTGGCATACCCGCGCGTCGACCCCAGACGCCTTCCGCTCATCTGGCGAATATTCTCGATAAAGAGCTCTTCTCCCCGTGTCGCCACCACAATGGGCAGGTGCAAATAGGGGCGGGTAAAATTCAGATATTCGTGGCGCCTCGGAGTGGGCGTCACCATGGAGAGGATATCGCATGCTCCGCTTCGGGCTTTTTCCAGGGTCTCCATCCACGTTGAGGTTGGCACCACACGGATGGGGATGGGGAGTTGCTCCTGAAGAAGGGTAAAGTAGTCTGCGCCGAGACCGGTATAGTTGCCTTCGGCATCTATCCCCTCCAGTGGCATCCAGTTCGGGTCCACGCACAGACGCAGTTCGCCCAGATCCTCAAGGTGACGACGTTCTTCCACACTCAGTTTCAGAGAGTTCGGCGCGCTGACAGGGTCGATAAACCAGCGCCGGCGTAGTTCATCCAGTGTCTCAGGATCCATAGAATCGAGACCCTTCTGGAGCGCAGAGACGAGTAGAGGCATATCCTTGCGCACCCCGTATCCCTCACGGGTACTGCGGAAGTAAGGCGAGTTGAGGATGGGGCGGGTTTCAACCCCGAGCATATGGCGTTGGCGGATGTGATAGGTGAGAGCCGGATTACTCGACAATACTGCATCAACCCTCCCCATGGCGAGTCCTTCGAGGGCGGAAACATGATGCGGGAAGGTAACTACGTTTATATGAGGATAGTGCTGCTCCAGAATATCCTCATGCCAGTAGCCTTTCATCACCCCCACGTTATGCCCGGCAAGCCCTTCCAGATCGGTGCCGGACTGCGTTCCGGCACGGGTAGCTATACCGGTATATGTAGTGAGGAATGGATCGGTAAAATGGGCAAACTCGCGCCGTGCCGCAGTATTGACCATACAGAGAATGATGTCGATTTCACCCTGCTTGAGCTGGATTACTCCGTCATCCCAGCTCTGATCGGTTATGTACTCCACCTCGATACCCAAGCGCCGGGCGATGATATCGGTGAGATCCACGCCAAAACCGCGTGCCCTGCCCTGCTCCACATATGCAAAAGGGTGATAGCCCCGCTCCACATGCACCTTGAAACGTTTATGGGTATGGAGAAAGTTGCGCTCCTCCCGGGTGAGATCGGGGACAGAGGGAGTTTCACTGATCTGGTCGAGGTTATTGCAGAAGGCTGACTGTGGACACAGAAATAATAACAGCGAAAGAAAGGAAAGAACGAGAAACAAGTGCAGAAACCGGAAAAAACAGAAGAAGCCCCATTGCCGGGTGGTAGCATCAGCAAGGATCAAGGCGGAAGAAGGCTTAAGGGCGGTTACAGGGTGCATACAAAGTCCATCCTGGGGCTTAAAATCCTGGAAAGCCAATTAAACACCAAACACATTAACACAAAATCAGCGCCGTGGGTTATGCCCTTTCCTTTTTTTGCGTTTCCCTGCGCGCACCTTCTCAGAGGGATCAAGCCCCGAACGTTCATCAGTGCCGCTCAGCGTGCGGAACAAACCTTCGCGCCCGAGGCGACGCAGGGCTTCGCGCACCAGTTTATACTGTGTCGGCTGATGTGCAAGGAGGAGCGCCTTCTGCAGGCGACGTTCATGCGGATCACGACACACCGCAACGTTTTCCTCCCGCAGGGGGTCGATGCCGGTGTAGTATATACAGGTCGCCAGGGTCCCGGGGGTGGGGGTGAACTCCTGCACCTGCTCTACCTTCAGATGATTGCGCCGCAGAACCAGGGCGGTGTAGAGCATATCCTCCAGGGTGCTGCCCGGGTGCCCCGCCATCAGATAGGGCACCACGCCACAGCGGCGCCCAAGTTGATGCTGGCTGGCGTAGAATTCCTGCAGAAATGTTTCAAACAGTTCCGGCGCGGGTTTGCGCATGTGTTGAAGTAATCCCGGACTCAGAGCTTCAGGCGCAACCTTGAGGAGACCGCCGATGTGATGGCGGAGGAGCTCCCTGCGATATCCCGGCTGATACGCGAGGAGGTCGAAGCGGATTCCCGAGGCGACATATACATGCTTTACCCCGCTAATATTGCGCACCCGCCGCAAGAGTTCGACAGCACGGGTATCGTTGAGATCTAGATTGGTACAGATGCGCGGATAGAGGCAACTCTCGCGCTCACAGTGTTGACAGCGTATGAGATCTCGCACTGAGGTAGCGTACATGTTTGCGGTGGGGCCCCCCACATCGGTTATGGTGCCATTAAATTCAGGATCGTTAGCGATACGTTCCACCTCCGCAACCACCGATTCAGAGGTGCGCGACTGAACCAGACGCCCCTGATGCGCACTGATAGCGCAGAAGGCACAGCCCCCCTGGCAGCCGCGATGGCTGGTGACCGACCAGCGGATCTGCTCAAATGCGGGGATCGTTTCGGTATATGCGGGGTGAGGGCGGCGGGTAAACGGCAGGGCATAGATATCATCGAGTTCCTGCTGTTTGAGCGCCGGGGCGGGTGGATTCACCACCAGGTAGCGCCCGGCGTACTCCTGCACCAGGCGCTGCTGCCCGCTGCGCTGCACCTGGGCGAAAGCAGCAGCATACGCCGCGCGGTCGCGCTCCAGAGCGGCAAAGGAGGGGAGCTGCTCACCGCTGACCGGAACCGGGCTGAGCCATGCGGTTCCGGGCACGCGCGTAAGCGCCTCCATGCGACGTCCGCTGTCGAGCTGGGTCACAATTTCGAGCAGACCTTTCTCCCCCATGCCATACACGAGCAGATCGGCTTTACTGTCCACGAGGATGGAACGGCGCACCTTGTTGCTCCAGTAGTCATAGTGCGCGAGGCGGCGCAGACTCGCTTCGATCCCGCCGATAACAACCGGCACCCCCTTTAGTGCGCCTTTTACTGCCGCGGTATAAGCGATGATGGCTCGATTGGGCCGCGCCCCCGCGCGCCCGCCGGGGGTATAGGCGTCATCATTGCGCACCTTTTTCGCCGCGGTATAGTGGTTGACCATGGAATCCATAGCCCCGGAGGAGATCGCGACGCACAGGCGCGGGCGCCCCATCACCTGGAATGCGGCCGGATCGTTCCAGTCGGGCTGGGCAATGATACCCACACGCCACCCTTTTTCTTCGAGGATCCGCGCCAGCAGAGGAACCCCGAAGGAAGGATGATCCACATACGCATCCCCGGAAACAAACAGCACATCGAGTTCATCCCAGCCGCGTTCCTGCATATGCGCGCGCGTGGTAGGAATGAAACAACGCCCTTCTTTTAACCCATCTACTTTTACTTTACTCATGGCGCAGAGCCTCAATGGGGTCAAGACGCGCTGCGCGTAATGCGGGATAGAGTCCGAAGCCGATCCCCACCCCCATACTGATCAGGAGCGCAAGCACCAGGCTCGGCACACTCACCAGGGTTTCGAGCCCGCTAAAGCGGGTAATAACCCAGGGGAGCAGCAGTCCCAGTGCGACCCCGAGCCCA
>Ga0136557_1000023_pt1 | contig 139621 bp, 133 predicted proteins | sample AntRauTorckE6832_FD_104796 | JGI IMG/M metagenome (GOLD analysis project Ga0136557, IMG submission 104796) | Saline lake microbial communities from Rauer Islands, Antarctica - Metagenome Torckler E6 #832 | ecosystem: Environmental > Aquatic > Non-marine Saline and Alkaline > Saline | place...
CAGATTTTTTGGAGGCTAGCCTCCAATCCAACGCTATTGACACAGCGCAAGAATATCCATACTGTACCTTACATCTTAACTAATAATCAATACTAACGGTCAAGCTAATTCAGGGATCGACACTGAAAAAACATTAAAAACACAAGTAATACAGGCTGGAACATGATGATCTACTTTGAACATTGAATTTCACTTCAAGCTAATCATCAAATCTGTAGAGAAGATGGATTTAGAACAGAATGCTGAATGTCACACCCTGATCCGGATTGTTTTCCGCCTTATAATCACATCCGTGCAATTCGCAGATGCTTTTTACAATAGACAGGCCGAGTCCCGGACTGGAGCTACTGTGCCCGGATAGCTTGTCACCCTTTCTAAAGCGGTCGAATACTTGATCAATCAGATCCTCAGGGATTCCCGGGCCTTCATCACTAACAGAAAGGGTTGTTTTACCCGAATTATTATTGTTAACTGAGATCCAGATCTTACCACCTTCTGGTGAGAATTTGATCGCATTCTGAATGATATTATATATGGCAGAATGAATGAGCTCTTTGTTACCGTCCAGCTTAAATTTTTGACTCAAGTCTTTTTCAATATTCAATTCTTTTATCTCAATAAAATCCTCGAGTTCTTTTAGTACCTGCTCAACTACATCTAAAACCTCAATCTCATCATTCATCTCAAATTGGCTGTTTTCAACCCTGCTAATGAGCAGTAAAGCATTACTGAGCCGGGTGAGCCTTACGGCCGTTTGTTGAATTTCATGTAACCTTTCAACACTGTTAAGGTCAAGGCTATCAGCATCTGAGATCAATTTTTCTGCTTTCTGACGAATAATGGAAAGGGGGGTCAATAGTTCGTGAGAAGCATTCTGAATGAACTTTCTTTGATCATCAAATGAGGATTTGATTTGTGTGAGCATGGTGTTTAAGGCATTATTCAACACACGTATCTCATAGGTGTTAGGCTCAGGAAAGGGTTCACCCACCTGAGATGGGGAGGAAATATGTTCGAGCCTGTCCACTGTATTATAGAAGGGAGCCAGGATTCTGCCAAATGCATATTGGTTAACGACATACAATAGGATAACCCAAATGAACAACGCAGCAAGTACACTCAGCATAACTGTCATGCTAATTTTATCCCACGAAGCTACCTCTTCAAAAATCTTCAATAAATAATGATCACCTTCAACTGAAAGAGTGGTGGTTAGCTTTCGGTAGGATTCAGCTAAATCAGACACATTCTTATAACGAACTGTATCTATGGTCGAAAAGTTATTTGAATGGAGTGAAATGCTTTCATCAAAATCATGAACCTCAACCCACTCATAAGAACCAAGTCCGCCAAGCCTTCTGATCTCATCTAAACTGTTTGGGTCTTCCTCCAGTTGCTGCTGAATATCAAATTTATGCTGAAGAAGATGAAAATCGAGTTCATCAAAAATAGTGGTATTGACGACATAATAAGTCCCTAAACCAGTCACGATCAGCATGAGGAGAGATAGCAAAGAGTTGCTGATCAATATTTTATTGTTAAGCTTCATTGCCCATAATTTTGTATCCAACACCATAAACCGTTTCGATCAGGTCAGGGGCGTTGCAGTCTGTCAGTTTCTTGCGAATGTTTTTCATATGAGAGTTGATGAAATCCAGGGAAAAGCGATCATCGATCTTATTTCCCCAGATATGTTCGGATAGGGCGATCCTTGTCACGGTCTTATTCTTATTGAGGAATAAGTATCGCAGCATTTTGTATTCAGTATCGGTCAGATCTAGGGTTGATTTTTTATAGCTGACCTTCATGTTATCAAGATGAACTGAAATGTCATTAATAGTGATCTCATTATCACTGATCTTGAACTTTCGCCGCAATACAGCATGAATGCGCGCCCTCAACTCTGCCATCGCAAAGGGTTTGGAGAGGTAATCATCGCTACCGAGTTCAAGTCCCTGAACCCGGTCTCCAATTTCACCGCGAGCTGTTAGAATGATTACGGCAGTATCGTCAGATGTTTTACGCTGCTTCTTGATCAGTTTAAGGAGGTCGAGCCCGTCACCACCGGGAAGGCTTAAATCCAACAATACCAGATCGTATTGTTCACTAAGTAGCAGGTCCTCCGCATGTTCAAAGTCCAATGCGGTATCAACAGTAAACTGCTCTTCAAGAAGCTGTTCTTCCAACTCTTCATTCAACAAAATTTCGTCTTCAACCACCAGAGCTCGCATAGATCATGGGTAAATTATTGATCAACAGAGACAAGATAGGGTGGAAAAGTGTATAGAATATGAATCAGATAATTCCCTCTTTCTTTGCCAATTCAAACATGCTTTCGTGAAGATTCTCATTATCCAAATCACCACGCATGCACAACTCCGTAACTTCAAGTCCGTTCAGCATCAACACACAGCCCATCTCGCTGAGTACTGAATCAAATTTACGAGGATCAGCTTTGCTTAATTTGTCAACGTCAATTCCATTCGGGCTAACTTTTTTATTCACTAATATGTAGAAAAGGTCGTCGGGATCATCTCCGAAAGAAAATTCCTCTAATCCGGTGTCTTTAAGATCTGGCATGTTTGTCTAAAAAATCTCGTGCTTTTAATATTTCTGTTATTTTGTCCGTTTCCCGGTTCACTACGCGAACCTGAAACAAACTGATGATGGCTTGTTCGTTCAATATCTGAATCACTTCATCAATAGTATCACACTCTTCCGTTTCGCTCACCAGGTCGTTGATGCCCTGTACAATATAGCGGTATTGCTTGCTGCTTTTTTGTTTTTGGGGTGAACCGGAATCCGGCTGCGGTTCATCAAAATACTCGCGGATCGCTTCTTCAGTTACATACCAACTCACTCCTAATTTGCGCCCCCGGATTCGTCCTTCACGGAGGTAGGTACGCAGCGTCATTTTTGAAATTCCTAGCTGTTCGTGCAGATCATCTACCGAATAGAGGGTAAGATCACCGATCTTCTTAGGCATTACGTCTCTTTATTGAATGATTATTAGTCTACTTTAAGAGCTTATAAACTACGAATAATTTTATATTAGTTACTATTACTTATATAAAAGAAATTAGATTTGGTCGAGGCACCAATCCCGCCGTATATTGAAGGCAGTTAATCAAAAAAACAAGCCCGTAGTTAAATAAACTAACGGGATTTTTTATGCCTTTCAGTTTTTTTGAGTTAATGGTTCTACTCGTCTTCATCAATATTTTTATAAGCCTGAGTAATACGCTGATTCATAAGTCGCCGGTAGTTTGTGAATTCATATTCACTCACAGTAAATTCTGAATGATATTCCCCATCAAAACACTCCACTTTAAGCTTATTAGGCTTATCAGTTTCAGTGATGGTAACTTGTACTTTTCCTAAGCGGTACGAATCTTTTTCTTTCATAGAATTAAATTTTTTCAGAAGGTAAAAAATATTGCTTTCAGCTTTTGAACTTTAACCAGTTTTAAATTCGTTCATTTATAATCCCAGCTTAACTTTTAGTATTTTAAAGCATTCAATTCAGAAAATATTATGCAAAAGAAACACATCATTATAACAGCCGTCAGCATCTTTTTGGGGATATTTGTATATATCTCCCTCAGCAATGTCCAGGCTCCTGTAAATGACAATTCTCCGGAGTGGATCCCCATTCATGAAGCTCAACAGGAAGCGGCGCAAACCGATAAGCTTATCTTTGTGGATGTGTATGAAATTGGGTGTAAGTATTGCAGGGCTATGGATCGTGAAGTATTCCCTGATTCAACAGTTCGACAGGTTATGGATGCCAGGTATATACCGGTACGTATTGATGGTAATTCAACGGAGCCCATTACTTTCAACGGAGAAGAGATCCCATCTATAGATTTTGCGCAAAGCAAAGGCGCCTACGTGTTCCCAACCTCATTGATCCTTGATGCCGAGGGAAACGTTGTTAAGAAAAAAACCGGTTATATGGGTGTAGATGAATTCAGACAGTTTTTATATCAATAACAATAATTAATCAGAGTATACTTATGAGCATTAGAAAAATTGCTACAAATTTAGGGATAATATGTGCCGGCCTGTTGATCATGGTCGGATGTAATGGAGAAGCCGGAGAAGCACAATCTCAGCCGGCTGAGATCTCTGTAGAAGCAGAAAAAGTAGTAGATGGAACGGGCATAGGCTGGGGCATTGCTTTTTTGCCTGATGGTGATATGCTGGTAACGGAAAAGGCTGGAACCTTATTCCGGGTTCAGGATGGTGAAATTGCTGCAGAGATTAAAGATGGAATACCTTCAGATCTGGATGTTAATGGTCAGGGTGGATTTCTTGACATCGAACTTCATCCGAATTATGATGAAAACGGATGGATCTATTTTTCATATTCATCAAGTTCCGGCGAAGGTGAGGGCAGTAACACTGCGATCATGAGAGCTCAACTTGAAAATGATGCCTTAGTTAATTCAGAAGTGCTTTATAAGGCAGAACCAAATACCACTCGCGGACAGCATTATGGAAGCCGTATTGTATTCGATAATAATGGCTACATGTTTTTTTCAATAGGTGACAGGGGTAATCGTGATGTATTGCCACAAGATATCACCCGGGATGGAGGAAAGATCTATCGACTGAATGATGATGGAAGTATTCCTTCCGATAATCCTTTTGTTGGCGAAGACGGAGCTAAAGAGGCTGCATATTCATATGGCCACAGAAACCCTCAGGGAATGTCTCTGAACCCTGAAACAGGGGTTGTCTGGGCGAATGAGCATGGTCCCCGTGGCGGAGATGAAGTAAATATTGTAGAAGCCGGCAATAATTACGGATGGCCGGAGATCAGTTTTGGCATTAATTATAATGGAACATCTTTTACGGATGATACCGCAAGAGCAGGCATGGAACAGCCGATCTTATATTGGGATCCTTCCATTGCACCGGCCGGTATGACTTTCGTTACCAGTGACAAATATCCAGCATGGGAAGGCGACCTTTTGGTAGCTTCTCTGAAGTTCTCTTACATCGCTCATTTAGATGTTGAAGGCAATGATATTCTTTCCGAAACCAAATTGGTTGAAGGTGTTGGAAGAATTCGTGCGATCGAAGAAGCCCCTGACGGTTATATCTATTTTACCGCAGAAGGTGACGGCGTATATCGATTGGTCCCAACCGAAAATTGATCGTTGTAGAATGAGCTTTGCATAGTGCAACTCAATTATTTTAATTTTTTTTGTAAGGAATTGAGTTTTCGATGCTCTAACTGTTATGGAGCATCGAAATTCATATCAATTTCCATTTAGCAGATATCCGGGAGTCAGAATTGCATTAGCGCTGATTGCTGGAATTCTGCTTTTTTATTTTTATGAGCCCTCCCTATTTGTCATTGTGTGTTTTCTCAGCATTCTGCTCATCCTTTTTACGCTTGTAGAATGGAGAAATGCCAAGAGTATTAACAAGCTTCTGCCCAATGTAAGCTCCACCGTTTTTCTCATAGTGATCATCGTTTTTGGAATGTTCAGGATGGCTTTAGATTCAAAAAAGGGAACCTCAAAGACTATAGAACTCCTTGAGCTTTTGTCTTGGGAAGAAGTGGAAATGACCGGTTCAATACATTCTATTTCAAAAACCAGTACAGGTAAGATCCGGTGGGATGTATGGGTTAATGAGACTCGAATCGGGAATATTTCATCTCCCCGGAAGTATAAAGCAAGAGTGCTAGCTGATGAACTGTATCTGCAACCAACATTAGGAGATGAGATTTCATTTACGGGAACCATTATTCCAATTTCAGAAAAAAGAAATCCGCATGATTTTAATTACAAAGCCTATCTGAGATCTCAGGACATATCTGTGCAGGTAAAAGCTGAAGATCTGATTAAGATCACCCCAAATGAAAAAATATTAGCATGGGTTTGGTGGCGAGAAAAAGCACTTGATCTGGTTGAAAAGAATTTTGATGCTGAAACAGCACCCATTGCAAAAGCATTATTGGTGGGGTATAAACAAGATCTGGATTCTGAATCAAAGTCAGCATTTGCCCGCTCCGGGTTATCCCATATTATGGCTGTATCAGGATTACATGTGGGCTTTATTGTAGCACCGTTCTGGGTTATCATTCCCTATTTCTGGACCAAAAAACGAGGTAGTATCATTGGTCTTGGGCTTTTGATCCTGCTTTTAGTCATTTATGCAGGAATCACCGGTTTCTCACCGTCGGTGATGCGGGCCTCAGTAATGGCGGGGTTTCTAAGTTTTGGGAAGTTATTTCACAGACAAAACAACTCTATCAATTTGACGGCTGTTGCGGCCGTTTGTCTTTTGATCTACAATCCGGAACAGTTGTTTGAAATTGGATTTCAGCTTTCGTTCTCAGCCGTCCTGATCATTTTATTGATCCTGCCGGTAATTCAAAAAACACTACCATACTGGCTTCAGATTCGGTGGTATGGAAAACCGTTAATGGTCGTTATTGTTTCTATAGTTGTGCAGTTCGGGCTGTATCCTTTGCAGGTGCATTATTTTGGAGAGATCTCTTTAGTAAGTCCAATAGCTAATGCTCTCTTTGTGCCCTTACTGGGAATTGTCGTTCCTCTTTCATTGATTGCATTGTTGGCAACTGCAATACTGCCAATTGCCGGTTTTGTACTCAATTATCCATCACTTCTTTTTCTTGGGTGGATGAATGACTTTGTAACCATGGCTGCAAAATGGGACTGGGCCTGGACCACAGCTTCCATTGGAAGCAATCTTATTTTTATTGGGTGGCTATTCTTGATCTTTATGATCTCAGCCTGGCAGATACCGGCCCTGAAATGGAAAATGGGTATTGGAGTGCTGGCAACGCTCTGCCTGATGCTATCGTTGAGCGTGGGTAAGAAAATTCAACCTGCAAAACTCACGGTCACCTTTTTTGATGTGGGGCAGGGAGATGCTGCTTTGCTTCAAACTCCTTCCGGAAAAAACGTAATTATTGATGCCGGCGTGTGGTCGCCCTCATATAACAGTGGAAAGTCTGTAATACTTCCGCACCTGAAAGCAGCAGGTATCGAAAAACTTGATGCGGTATTTCTTAGCCATCCACATGCAGACCATATTGGAGGAATTATAGACCTGATGGAGGGCATCAAAATAGATATAATTTATAATTCAGGCTATGAGTACGATTCAAATTTATATCAGTCTTATTTAGCATTGGCCAACAAAAAAGCGATACCTATAAAAACATTGATAGCAGGAGATACTGTTGGCTTAGATCCTGCAATGCTTATCCTGGCAATGGGTCCGGAGGGAAAAAGGTATAATTCAGACCCAAATGAACATTCTTTGGTTTTGAATGTGGTCTATGGAAGATCAGAATTCCTGTTTACGGGAGATGCCGGTATTCATCAGGAACAACGATTGGTAGAGGCTTATGGAGGACTGCTGGATACGGATCTTTTGAAAGTAGGTCACCACGGCAGCCGAACAAGTTCAGGTATTCAATTTTTAGCTGAAGTTACCCCGGAGCTGGCGATCATTTCATTGGCTGAAAGTAATCGGTTTCGGCATCCACACAAAGAGGCTCTGGGTCGACTCGGGAGTACCGAGGCTGATCTACTTTTTACCAGCTTGGAACGGGCAATTATTTTGGAGTCTGATGGAGCACAAATTAAACGAATTCCTTGGTAACAACACCTGAAGTTCTTCGAGTCCATTATAAAGGTATTAGTAATGATCTTTTCTTATGTTGATGATCAACCCAGAACTTCAACAGGTTTATAATGAAAGACGCCGTTCTAATACTCGTTTTACTCTTTGGATTTAGTAGCCTTCTCTTTGCCCAGCAACTTGAGCATAAAAATTATGCATTGATAAATGGACACGTTGTAGACCATATGGAGGAAGAAATTTTTGAGAACACTATGATCCTGATTTCAGAGGGTAAAATAGAACAGATATTGCCTGACGAAAACGAAGCCCCGAATGGTTATGAGGTGATAGACCTGGATGGAAAATATATTCTTTCAGGATTCATGGATGCCCACACACATTTAAATTCACTTCAGACCGCTGAAAGAGCTTTACACTCAGGAGTGACAACGGTGAGAAGTTCAAGCGTTCCCTATTTTCAGGACGTGGCTATCAAAAACCTGGTGGACAATAACTATATCGCCGGCCCTGATATGATACCGGCAGGAATTTTTGTAACACCTGATTTAGGGGAATCTATTTTAGCTGATCCTGAGTTGGCACCACTTTTTGACGGTGTTACTACGGAAGAAGCTTTGCGCAAGTTAGTTAAGGTCAATGTGGACCGCGGCGCAATGTTCATCAAAACGAGAGGCACAGAGAGAGCGGGACTTCCGGATACTGATCCCCGGAAACAAACCTATTCACAAGATCAGCTAAAAATTGTGGTGGATGAAGCTGCAAAATATGGCGTTCCAATTCAAATTCACGGTCATGGAGATGAAGGCTCATATGCCGCAGTGGCCGCAGGAGCAAGAAGTATAGAGCACGGCACATATTTAAGCGAAAGAACCCTCAGGTTGATGGTAGAAAAAGGAACTTATTTTGTACCAACATTCAGCACGGTTTATGACCTGACACAGGCCGGAGGTGATTACGATAACCCAGTTCTCAGAAATCGCGGAAGACACATGTTGCCTGAATTGGAGTCCACCGTTAAAAAAGCACGAGAGCTTGGTGTAAGTATTGTTACCGGTGCTGATACAGGATATGGTCCAAATAGCGTTACCAGAGTAAGCCATGAGATGACATTTTTTGTAGAGATGGGATTCTCACCTTATGAGGCGATCAGAGCATCAACTTCAACCGCAGCGCAGCTATTGCAAATTGAAGATAAAACAGGGAAGATCAGCCCGGGTTTTGAGGCAGACCTTGTTGTTTTAAACAGTAATCCTATTGAAGATATAAAATCTACTCAGGATGTGATCCTGGTAATGAGCAATGGTCACCTTGTAATCAACCGGCTCCCGTATGGAATACATGAGTAAATGATCATATTGAAGATTTCTTTTCCTGCCATGAGTTAACTTCAGACCATGTCTTTTTCCTAAAAAACCGGTATCCTTAAGGGTTATAGAATAGAAAAAAAATTTGCTAAAAAATCTTAATGGCAGAAAAGGAACGACTTAGCTTCGAAGAGGCTTTAAAGAAACTGGAATCCATAGTGGGAAAACTCGAAGACGAGGATATCACGCTTGAAGATTCTGTTAAACTGTACGAAGAGGGCGTTAAGATGTCTAAATTTTGCACCGAAATTCTTGAGCAAGCCGAGCTTCGTATAGAACAAGTAAACGAAGCGAATACGCAGTAATAGAGAAATTATGGAGCTCAAACAGCCTAAACCGGGGAAGTTGCTAGCCAACATTAATTCCCCATCCGATCTCAAAAAATTAAAACCGGAACAACTTCAGGATGTATGTGACGAACTTCGTCAATACATCATTGATATGGTTTCCGTAAATGGAGGGCACTTTGGTGCCAGCCTTGGAGTTGTTGAGTTGACCACTGCACTCCATTATGTATATGATACCCCGGACGACCTTCTGGTTTGGGATGTTGGGCATCAGGCCTATGGCCACAAAATTTTAACAGGTCGTCGTGAACAATTCCATACGAATCGTGTCTATGGTGGCTTGTCAGGTTTTCCAAAGCGCACGGAAAGCGAATACGATACTTTTGGTGTAGGACATTCAAGCACGTCCATTTCAGCAGCTCTTGGGATGGCAGTAGCCCGCGACCTTGATAAATCGGATAAGAAAGTGGTGGCTGTGATCGGTGATGGCGCAATGACGGCCGGCCTGGCGTTTGAAGCCATGAACAACGCCGGTGCTATGAACAGTGATATCCTGGTGATCCTGAATGACAATAATATGTCGATCGATCCAAATGTAGGGGCGCTGAAAGAATATTTGGCGGATATCACGACCAGCAAGACCTTTAATAAGATGAGGGATGAAGTATACGATATGCTCGGTCACTTCAAATCGGCCGGAGAGAAAATGCGGAAGGTAGCTTCCAGACTTGAAAATGCAATGACGGCGGCCCTGACCCCGGGATCATTATTTCGTGCACTTGGTTTCAAATATTACGGTCCAACAGACGGGCACGATGTTGATGGTCTCAGAAACATGCTGGAGGACCTCAAAGAGGTTAAGGGACCAAAACTACTTCATATTGTCACAGTAAAAGGAAAAGGATTTGCCCCTGCTGAACGTGAGCAAACCAAATGGCATGCTTCCAGTAGCCCGTTTGATAAGATTACCGGAAAAACCTTGGCTTCCCCAAAACCGGCTCCTGTAAATCCAGCCCCAAAATATCAGGATGTATTTGGCGAGGCCCTTGTAGAGCTCGCTGAAAAAGATGAACGGATCGTAAGCATGACTCCAGCTATGCCAAGCGGATCCAGCTTGCTCCCCATGATGGAAGCATTTCCTGACCGGGCTTTCGATGTTGGAATAGCTGAACAACATGCCGTCACTTTTGCAGCAGGATTAGCGGCGGAGGGCAAAAAGCCATTTTGCGCAATTTACTCATCATTCCTTCAGAGAGGATATGATCAATTAGTGCATGATGTAGCTATTCAAAAACTCCCGGTTGTATTTTGTATTGACCGTGCCGGCCTTGTTGGGGCAGATGGCCCAACTCACCATGGAGCTTACGACACCGCTTTCATGCGAGCAATTCCAAATATGATCATCTCTTCACCTCTTAATGAGCAAGACCTCAGAGATATGATGTTTACCGCCTCAAATTATGAAGAGGCTTCCTGGGCTATTCGTTATCCAAGAGGAAAAGCTACCGGGATGGAAGTAAGAAAAGAGTTTAAATCCATAGAAATTGGAAAAGGTGTACAGCTAAAAGAAGGAGAAGACATTGCCATATTAAGCTTTGGCCCCATTGGGAAATATGTGACCGAAGCGGGAGAGATTCTTGCTAAAGAAGGCATTGAGATCGGGCATTATGATATGCGTTTTGCCAAGCCCATAGACGAAGAATTGATAGATGAAGTTTGCCAGAAATATGATCACATTATAACATTGGAAGACGGCTCAAGAATAGGTGGATTTGGTAGTGCTGTTGCTGAATATATTTCCGAGAAGCCTGAGCGGCCGACCCTCAAAATAATGGGTATTCCTGATCGTATTGTAGAACACGGTACCCAAAAAGAACTTCATAATGAAATTGGAATTGGTGTAAATGACATTGTTGACACTGTAAAAAAAGCAACTTTCAAAAAGGTAATACCATGAAATATTTAAAACTTTCTTTCATTCTAATAGCCCTATCTTTCTCCTTAGCGGCTTGTATGAAGAATGATGAACCCGTTCGATACGATACAGATGTAGAGGGTGTAGTTATGTATAATAATGAGCCTTTGGCGAATGCTGATATTCACTTTGACCACTACTATGTCCCCGGTGGTTTCCCAAAACAAGAAGACGCCGTAGATAGTTATACTGTAGACTTTAATTTAGAACGGACTATGGAATTGACCGGTTACATTACCCGGTTTGGTAGGGGTTCTTTATTGGCTACACTTTTTGATCGTAGATTTGAAACAGGGGAATACAATTTTGCTATTCCCGATTCTTTATTGAGCAATGGAATTTATATCTATGAAATCAGAGGAGCTTTTATTCAAAATATAAATAGAGTTCTTTTTGTGCAGAAATCAGACAGTGCATTAATTCACGCTCGCCCTATTACAACTACCGATCAAAATGGACGGTTTACACTTAATCATGAATGGTTGGGCCTTGGTTCTACGTTGAGTTTTTCTAATGGAGAAATTGAAATTGATGATAGTCTCCGTGTTATGGTTGTTGCAGATAGCCAAATGGTAATAAAGCAGGCTGTTAAAATAAAACCCAATACAGAGAATTTTTTAGAGATAGGTATTGATTAAATTTCTTTATGGAATGAATTTTACCCTCTCTGATTTTGATTATGACCTTCCCGAAGAACTGATCGCACAATCTCCTGCTCACCCCAGAGATAATGCCCGTTTATTAGTTTATGACCGCAATACCGGGTCTATCAAAGACGACTATTTTTATAACCTCGATACCTATCTCCCCAAAAAAACCAGATTGGTAGTGAACAACAGCAAGGTTGAAAAGTGCCGCCTGCTTTTTAATGATGGGAAGAAAGAGCTGTTCGTTACTTCAGTTAGTAATAATAATACCATTGAAGCTTTGGTACGTCCCGGTAAGAAGTTTAAGATCGGGAAAGAAGTAAAACTGGCTGATGATATTTCAGCTGAAGTCACCCATATAGCTGATGATGGGCTGCGAACACTGATCTTGTCTTGTGACCTGGATGATCCCAGGCTGGAGCCATACAAATACACTCCTTTTCCACCTTATATAGAACAAGATGAATCATTGGCGGATGAATACCAGACGGTATACGCCAAAGACCTTGGCAGTAAGGCAGCGCCTACAGCCGGACTTCATTTTACGGATGACCTTCTTAACAAACTCACCAAAGAAGGGATCAATAGATCAGAAGTAACACTTCATGTGGGACTTGGAACTTTCGCTCCGGTAAAAACAGAAAAGCTGGAAGACCATGACATGCACAGTGAATGGTATCAGCTCGGGCAACAGACGTGTGACGAGCTGAATGGTTCAGAACACATTACCGCAGTTGGTACAACCAGCGTGCGAGTACTGGAAACTGCGGCTGATAGATCCCGGCACTTTAAGCCTGAGAGTAAAGAAACGGACATCTTTATTACACCGGGCTACCAATTTAAAGCCACGGACGCACTCATCACCAATTTCCATTTACCTAAAAGCACCCTGCTGATGTTAGTATCTGCTTTCATGGGATTTGATGAAATGAAGCAGCTTTACGAACATGCCATTAAAGAGAAGTATCGCTTCTATTCATTCGGTGATGCCATGCTGATACTATAATAAACTGATACTATAATAAATCAGTGACCGATTTTAGATGTTTCTGAATGCAGGTCTTCTTATATTTGAGGCCCTTTTGAAATAAACCATCGTTCAAAGCTCACCCTTAGGTGTTCCTTGTTGGATGTTCAAATGCGCCCGTAGCTCAACCGGATAGAGCGTCTGACTTCGGATCAGAAGGCTGAGGGTTCGAATCCTTCCGGGCGTACAAAAAGCCGTTAAGCATAAACCCTTAATGGCTTTTCTATTTTATCCATATTTTCCTACCCTTAGTGCGAACCAATAATATTATCCTGACAATGAATCCCATTCTATTCCTTCACGGTGCACTTGGCATATCAGATCAGCTCAAACCGCTTATTCAGCAGCTGGGTATTGGGCAACCTATTCATAGGCTTAATTTTGAGGGGCATGGTTCCAAAGCAGGTACAACCCGCTCGTTTAGAATGGAGAATTTTGCAGAGAATGTGATGGATCATATGGATGATCACGGAATCGAGCAGGCAGATCTTTTCGGTTATAGCATGGGGGGATATGTTGCTATGTATATGGCAAAAAATCATCCTCAAAAGGTTGGAAGGATTGTCACCTTGGGAACCGTGCTAAAGTGGAGTACCGATATATCTGAAAGAGAGGTGCGGTTTCTGAATCCTGATAAGATCAGAGAGAAAGTTCCGCAGTTTGCAGCAGAACTGGAAAGACGCCATCCGGCGGGATGGGAAGAGGTGGCGGCCAAAACGAAAGATCTGTTATTGGATCTCGGCAGTGAGCCAAGAATTTCAGAGACTGACTGGGAGGAGATCAGCCACACCGTTCGTATCCACACCGGTGACCGGGATTCGACAGCGGGTATAGAACAGAGTCTGGAGGTTTGTAAAAAACTGGAGAATGGTGAGCTGATGGTTTTGCCCAATACTCCTCATCCAATTGAGCAGGCCGATTTAAAGCTGCTGGCTTGTTCCTTGAACGATTTTTTCAGCTGATAGACATGCAGAATACATAAGCGAGAAGAGATCAAAGCTATCATTCCGTTTCCTTTAAGTTCAGGCAAGAAAGCATTTCCGAAATAAAATGGGGTAATGGATGAGTTGGACCAGCCAGCCGGAGTTTCACTTATATACATCACTCGATCTCACCAGTTCGCATCTTATGATCCTAATTACATAGAGCAGAATGATGGAGACTATCTTTGTAGCTATTCACAAAGTTGATACTATACTGAAAACAAACATTTAGATATAAACGCTTTCCTTAAAGCTTATTTTTCCACATCTTAGTTGAATATTAAAACAAGTGGTAATTCATGGCTCGGGATTTATTTAGGTTGAAAAGGTGTACAATTGTTCTTGCCTTATTTTTGACTTTATCCATTTTTCAGGGAAGAAGTACGGTATTTGCCCAGTCTTCTTCTAACGAAAGTGCGGAGTCCGAACAACCATACTTTGAAGCGGGCGAGCTGATCTATACTGATATCGACACTTCAGGGAATCAGGTGTACGTGTTGTTGTCTTCAGAATTATGGAAATATGACCTGAGTGGAGACTCTTGGACTTTGCTGAGAAGCTTTGATTCTTTCCCCGAGCCGCTTTTAGAGTTAGACTTCGGTTATGATCCTTTTAACGATAGATTAATGTTGTGGTCACGTGGGGTGGGGGTAGTGTATGAGCTCAGTTTAGATGATTATAGCTTAGAGCGTATAGATCGATCTTTTTCCCATAACAATCAGTTTGGGCACTTTCCCTTTTTCAGAGAGGGTGAGCTGCACGCGTTTGGTGGTTACGGATTTTGGGAGCACAAAAGTATTCTGAGCTTTTTTAATTCGAACATTTTGGAATGGAATATTGTGTCGGTAGCTTCTTCTTCAACGCTTCCTGAGCCACGAACGCCTCATAATGGAACCTATGTTGAGGAGGAAGATGTACTTTACATATATGGAGGAACCGGTTCAGAAAATGATCGGCCGGATGACAAGAATATGGTAAAGTCTGAAATGAATGATATATGGAAATTCAATTTTGGAACAGCATCCTGGCAAAAGATTGGTCAACTTGAAGGGCAGGATTGGACTCCCTTTAAGGCATCAATTTCATCAAAAATTAGAAGTATCAACTCCGTATCAAAGTCATTTTTTAGCAGTAAAACCGGTAATTGGTATAGACCTTTAAGGAAAGAAAAAGAGCCGGAGGGTATCTATTATGTGAAACCTTTTAATATTAAAAATGAGAGCAGCTTTGACCCTGTTGAAATGCCTCTTGGTGATAGCAAAGATTTTATAATCAGTAACTTTCATTTTAACCCAAAGAAGGCAGAGGTGGTCCTTATTGGTATAGACCGACTTACAAATACCTCCACATTTCCTTTACGGGTGAAGACCATATCAGAAGAGTTGTTGCTTGCCGACTTGAGATCATCAGAATCAGACGAGCAAAGAACATTTATTATTGGATCAGTATTAGCTTTGGCCGGGGTTTTGATGATCATGATTTTAGTGTTAAAAAGAGGAATTACCGGTTTCCAAACAAGTAATGAAGAAGGTTTGAGAAAAGAACAATTACTTGGTATGGATGGGCTAAATGAAAGTGAGCTAAAAATGATAGAGGCTTTTTGTGGCCTGGACACCTTTTACGAAACCAATGATCTTGAAGAGGCAATATGGTCAGAGGTGGACAATTACGATTACAGGCGAAAATTGAGGAACGAAACCATTAAATCGATAAACGAAAAGTTCAGAGAAGCCTTTGATATAGCTGATGACCTGATCATCCGTCGTAGAGATCCTGATGATCACCGAAGATTACATTACGGGCTGAACAAAGACCTTTTTGCCGGATGATGATCCGCTGTTAAAACATTATTTAAAACAACTCAGCTACTTTTTATTTGCCACTCAAGTTACGTTCCGCAGATTTTAATTATGATCTATCTTTCCCTTCTTTGGTCGTTATTTCCACCAAAATTATACCTGAAATTAACCCTGAATGAACGGCTTGACCAGCTGAATTCCCGATTAGTATAAGAAGTAGGTTCTATAATCTCTAGGTTTACTTTGCGTGAATTGAACACATCACGAACATTAATGGAAATGTTAGCCTTGCCATTAAGTAATTCTTTGGATAGTCCGCTGCCAACAAAAGAACCTGAGGGTCTTCGTCCCTAAGCCGTTCCGGAAATGATCTCATCGTCTCCGGGTTGATAAATGGCAACGGTTGCATTTATTCTACTTTATATACTTAAATAAGTGTAAATGGGGAAAGTAAACCCACATCAATATTAGATTGATGTGGGAAGTCAGGACTATTTGTTCAACACTTTTTTATCTACAGAATACTTTCCGGGGCCGGTTAAGGCAATTACCACAAATAGGAGTAAGAACAGAAGCCCTTTTTCTTTAGTACCAAAGGGATCATCTGCATGGGCAAAGAAAACCACGACGGACATATTAATAGATAAAACAATGGCGGCGAGTCTGGTGCCGAGACCAAGAGTTACCAAAAAGCCGCAGATTGCTTCAGCAAATGCAGCAAGTACCAAAGAAGCAGCGGTACCAATACCGATGGGGTCTGCAAATGAAAAGTCTCCGGATAATACTTTTAATAATTTAGGCCAGCCGTGGGTTAAGATGAGTAAGCCGGCGCCAACTCGTAAAACGAGCAGGCTGATGTTGGAAGAAACAAGTGAACTCATATCTGTTGACAGTAATTTTTTTAGCATGATCTGTATGTTGATTTTTGGGTGCTGCAATAACCTAAATTATTAGGAATAAAGCTTTTCCAATTTGATCTTTTATTGAACTGATTTAAGAAATCAGGCTTATAGGAATTTTCTATTGTGTGAAAGGGTTTATTAGCTATACATTTAGTTTAATATTAAACTATTAAACATTAATCAATCTAATAATATTATGGCAACCTGGAACATAGACCCTACACATTCAGAAATACAATTTAAAGTAAAGCATTTGGTAATTTCTACGGTGACCGGATATTTCCGTTCATTCAACGGCTCAATTGAAACTGATGGAGACTCTTTTGAAGGAGCAAAAGTTACTTTTGAAGCAGACATTGACAGTATAGATACCAATCAGGAAGATCGTGACAATCATCTTAAGTCTGATGATTTCTTTAATGCCGAGAAATTCCCAAAAATGAAGTTCGAATCAACTTCATTTAAAAATACTTCCGGTGATGACTATGAACTAACCGGAAACCTGACTATCCGTGATAAAACCAAAGAAATTACTTTAGATGTAACTCACGGCGGAACCGTTGGCGATCCATATGGGCAAACTAAAGCCGGTTTTGAGATCAATGGAACAATCAACCGTAAAGAATTTGATCTAAAATGGAACGCAGTAACTGAAGCGGGCAACGTTGTTGTTGGCGATAAAGTGAAACTGCACATGAATGTTCAGGTAGTAGAGCAAGTAGCTGAAGAGGCTTAGTACTTTTATTTTGTACCCCGAAAAACTAAGAGGCGGTCGTTGAAAGCGATCGCCTTTTTTATGCGGTATATATTTGTATGAAACTTTCTTTGTAAGACTTCCCAATCGGAAGTTTATGTTCACCGATCGTTATCTGGTTCCCCTCCACAAAATCAATACCGGAAAGCGATACCAAAAAGGAGCGATGAATTCGGGTAAATTGATGTTTGGGAAGCCGCTCACAAAAATCCTTCATTGTGTGGTAAAAAGTAATTCTTTGATCGTTGGTGTGAACGGTGAGGTAGTCCGCCTTACTTTCTGCAAATAAGATGTCTTCATAAGGAATCCGATATAATTTCCCATCTGCTTTAATGGTTATGAAACTATTATCATAGGTAGCTTGTGAAGTTAATTTGTTGGCCTTTTCAACCGCCTTGAGAAATCGTTCGAATGAAAAAGGCTTTAGCAAGTAATCGACAACATCCATTTCATATCCTTCCAGAGCATATTCAGAATAGGCGGTAGTCAAAATAACTTTCGGTGGATGCTCTAAAGTTTTGAGAAAGTCGATACCGGATAGCCTTGGCATGTTTATATCCAGAAATAAAACATCAACTTCGTTTTCTTTAAGAGTAGATCTGGCCTCTAACGCATTCTTACACTCTCCGACAAGATTCAATTCCTCCATGTCAGTAATGTAGGTTCTGAGGATATTCCGCGCGGCAGGTTCGTCGTCAATGATCAGGCATCGCATTAGTCTAACTCCATTTTCAGTTCGAGGTGGTAGGTATTATCGCTTTTATTTATGTGAAGGGAGTGCCGGTTTGGATAAGCCAATTGAAGGCGGCGTTTTGCATTTTCAATTCCTGAGCCGGAAGAATTATTTTTTGAAGATGGGTCCTCAAAAAATGAATTTACACATTTAAGTGTAATTTCTTTTTTAATATTTGAAATTTCTATAGATGTGAATGCATCTTCTTCAGTAAGGTCGGCATGTTTAAAGGCATTTTCTACAAAGTTAAGCAAAAGCAATGGAGCTATCTTAAGAGAAGTGAAGCTGCCGGAAATGAGAAATCTGACTTTCGAGGGTTCATTCAGTCGTTCCTTATGTAACTCTACAAAATTTTTCAGATACTCGATCTCCTCTTCGAGCGAAACCAGCTCTTGATCCATTTTGTCCACCACGTACCGAAGCATTTCGGAAAGCTTAAGAATAAGTGTTGGAGCTTTGTCTGATTTCTTAAGTGCTTCATTGTAAATAGTATTCAACGAATTGAATAAAAAATGCGGATTCACTTGCGCCCTTAGAGCCTTTAACTCTGAGGCAACCTTCTCAGTCTCTAATTCTGAAACCCTAGTCTTCGCCTGAAGACCCTCGAACCAATTGCGCGAGAATTCCAATGAAGAACTGATAAGTAAGAAAAAGATCGCAAAGCCGATTAATTCAAGCGGAGTGTAAATACCCACTAAATAATATTCAGGGAAGAGCCATTCAGAAAGAATAACATAGGAAAAACTATAAATAGGATAGGCGGTCCCCAAAAGACAAATTGAGGTCAGACCATATGCCCAAAACATAGACTTCGCCAAATAATTTGGAACGAGGTGGTAAGCATGAACGGATACTATAAAAACAAAGGGCAAGATGAAGAGAAAAGTGTAGATGACATCAATGGCCCGAACTTCTCCGGAGCGGCTAAATGCTTCTAATCCTAAATAAAAAGAAACTGCCCAGAATAGAATGTATATGAACAGTTTCTTAAGATCGATCTTATCAAGATTCATCTTTAATCCGATTTAAGGTTATAGGATCTCGGTAGGCTTCGTCCTCACCGCCGTACTTTAGAATGAATTGTTGTAATTCCTTTGTCGGGGCCGTGATCAAAATGCCTTCTTCTAATTTTTCATGTTTAATACGCACTTTGTTATCCCGGATCTGATCTTCTATCCAAGAATCACGAAATAAGTTAATGGAAATGGAATCTTCTTGAAGGTCAATTTTTGAAAAGGTATGTACCGGTAGCAAATGGCTGGATCTGAAATTAATATCAAAGATCTCAAACGGGTACAGATCGAGATAATAATCATTATTTAATTGAATAAACTTGCCCATAAAATAGGTGCTGTCAGGTTTTTCATCATTCAGGTCTTCGTAAACAACCAAATAACCGATGTCTCCTCTTTCAGTAGAATCAGTTCCTGTGTCGGTCATTGTAACGGTAAGATCCTGTGACTTAAAAGAAACATCTTCAAATTCACCTTCTTTAATAAAGGTGAAGCGTTCTTTATCATTTCCCCATACCCCGGAAATACCGGGAAGATCAACAGCCTCGTCATCTGATACCAACGGATGAACTGATTTCAAAAAGCATCCGCTAAACAAAAAAGTGATGAAAAATATGGAAAACACGAAAATTGAACGTTTCATATATAGTGTGATTAATTAAAATTATAGTGCAAAGAAAAGGGACTATTCAGCATAGATATAATTTTTTCGATGAACGGTATATTTTGCTCGATGAACAAAGACTATTAGCGATAAATAGTGCTAAAATCAGTAAATCCAAATGTTAAAACTTTAATATGGAAAGAATCAGCAGTATAATGCCTCGAACCAAATTAATAGGATCATGAAAACATTTACTACATTATTAGCCCTTTCGATATCAATTCTTTTGCTGGGATGCCAGCCCAACCCTGAATCAGAATTACCGCCTCAGGCTGAAAAAGAATGGTCGATAGCTCTTCACGGAGGCGCAGGGTATGTCTCTGAAGATATGCCTGAAGACCGCAAACAAGCATATATGGAGTCGCTTGAAGAAGCACTTTCCATTGGCTCTGAAATTTTGGAGAATGGAGGTTCTGCCCTTGATGCCATTGAAAAAACAGTGAACTATCTCGAAGACAATGAATTGTACAATGCAGGTAAAGGCGCCGTTTTTACTTCAGAAGGGAAAAATGAACTGGATGCCGCTATCATGGACGGCTCTACCCTTAATGCCGGCGCGATCACCGGGGTTACAACGGTTAAAAATCCGATTTCATTAGCCCGTAAAGTAATGATTGACTCGAAGCATATATTCTTCTCTGCAGATGGAGCTGAAACTTTCGCCGACCAAACGGATGTTGAACGGGTAGATCCTGAATATTTTTATACAGAAAGACGGTATGAATCTCTTCAAAGAGCATTGGAACAGGAAGAATCGGAGTCATCAAATATGCTAATGACTGATGAGGAAAAAGCATGGCGTTATGGAACTGTTGGGGCAGTGGCAAAAGATAAGGATGGGAATCTTGCTGCGGCTACATCAACCGGCGGTATGACGAACAAGAAATATGGGAGAGTAGGTGATGTTCCGATCATTGGTTCCGGTACCTATGCTAATGATCTTGTGGCTGTATCTGCAACAGGATGGGGTGAGAAGATCATGCTGAATGTTTCAGCACACACGCTGGCGTCTTACATGAAGTTCAAAAATGCCACGCTTCAGCAATCAATGGATTATTTAGTGGATGAAGTACTTGAGCCCGGAGATGCGGGATTCATTGCGGTAGATAAGTATGGTAATTTCTCGATGAAAACGAATACCGGATCTATGTTTCGCGCGGCAACTGATTCGGATGGAAATAAAGAAGTAGGAATCTGGGATTAGATAAGTGTTAATATGCGAATCTGTTTATAAACAGATTCACACTTTATTTGAGTCCAAGGTGAAATTGGTCTCTTAATTCCTGAATATAAATACCGATATCATTACGCAGTTCAAATAAGCGGCCGTGCAGGTCATGGTATTCTTTTTTAGCAAATAGGCTTTTCTTATTGAACCCCTGAAGCAGATCCAATGCATGATTGGCACAATTCAGGGCTTTTTTGGAATAGGCAATATTGGCTCCTATGTACTCTTGTTCAAAGCCAAAGGAATGTCCTCCGGCAATTTTAGCTCCTATTTTCAAAGATTTTTCGACAAATTTTTCAAATTCAGAGCTTTGCATTTTTGGGTGTATAGTTTCAGCCCATTTTAAAATATCAACGGCCAGGTCCTTAGCATCGATGTAGATTCCGAGGTTATCAAGATCTGCATAATCGGTATATACATAATCATCGCTCAGGCTTTTCCATTCTTCACCTTCGTCGAAATCGTCAAAATCATCTTCGTCCTGATCCATATCCATGAACCCATCTTCAGATAAGCCAAAAAGAAAATTCTCATCATCCCAATCCTCGTCTTCTTCTTCTTCATCCCAATCATCTTCATCCTCAGGGAAGTAGGCTTCGTCCATTAGCAATTCTTCTTCCACATAAGCTTCGTAAGCATCATCTTCATTCTGACTTTCCTGCAGTAAAGTGATCCAACGCGGAATATTACCTTTGGGGTCAGAAGCGATAAATTTTCGAAGTTGCTCGCTCTTTTTTTCAACTTCATTTAAGTGAGATTCCCACTTGAATTCGTCCCACTGCTCGTCATCGAATCCATCAAAATGCATGTGCATATAAGGCAGGCTATTGGTTGTTGTTTATTATAAAAAAGAAATTAACTGAAGTAATGCAATAGTTTGTGGAAAAGTAACGCTTTTTGTGGATAAAAAATTACTATAAGCGTTCTAAAACATTAATAATTACCTGGGTCATTTTAGGTTCAGCCATGGCCGCTGCCGCTAATACATCTTCAATATCAACCGGCTGAAGGGCGTCTGGAAAACATTCATCAGTAATTACTGAAATTCCAAGCACATCCATCCCCATGTGTACGGCAGATATAACTTCGGGGACGGTGCTCATTCCTACTACATCAGCTCCTAAGTGACGCATATATCTATACTCGGCCTTGGTCTCAAGCATAGGCCCGGTTGCCGCCAGGTATACGCCCTGATGCAATTTAATGGAGTTTTCTAGAGCAACATTTTCTGCCAATTCAAGCAAACGCTCAGTGTAAGGTTCACTCATGTCAGGAAAACGGGGACCGAGTTCTTCGTCATTGGGCCCTATTAGTGGGTTGTCACCAAGGAAGTTGATATGGTCAGTGATAAGCATAATATCACCACGGCTGTAATTGGGGTTTAATCCACCGCAGGCATTACTTACCAGCAGAGTTTGCGCCCCAATTGCTTTTGCAACACGAACGGGAAATGCTATTTGCTGCATGGTATAGCCTTCATAAAAATGGAAACGGCCCTGCATAGCTACCACATCTTTTCCGCCAAGGTTACCGAAGATCAGTTTTCCTGCATGGCTTTCTACAGTTGATACCGGAAAGTGGGGAATGTCACTGTAACTGATAACATGTTCGGTTTCGATCTCATCAGCAAGTTGACCGAGTCCTGTACCAAGAATGAGTAAATACTCAGGCTGAAAACTTGTTTTTTCTTTAATAAACTGTACCGCTTCATCACGCTTTGCGCGAAATTCTTCAACCGTATCGTATTTCATAGGGTTAACTCAATGGAGGTGTAAAAATTAATGAATGAAAAATACGTCAGAGACTAATCTATTTCATCTAAAATATCATCCAGTCGGTCACTACCTGGAGGGAATGCGTGGTCTTCATCATCTTCGTCAGAGGAAGTTTTAGAGTCATTTTGGTCGGAGCCATCCGCATTTTCATCTAAAACGAATTTTGATGATTTCTTTGTGGTATTTTCAAGAGCCTCTTCCAGGTTCACCTCTTTGGGGAGGTTAAAGACTTCCATTTCATCCTTGCCAAATTGCTCTACTGAGTTTTTTGCATTATCCAGATACGAAGAAATTCCATTTATGATCTCTTCTCTACGATCCAAAAGCCGCAAAATGCTTTGACGGATCTGCTGTCTGTTATGATTAGCTTCCTTTATAATGGCATCTGCTTCCATCTCGGCTTTCTCGAGAGTGCTTTTTGCTTCTTGCCGGGCGCCTGAAATTTTTTGCTCCATCGACTCTTTTGCCGTCTGCAACGTTTCATGAAGAGCATCTTCTACTCTCTCATAATGTTTGACCCGTTCAATCAGCTTATCGATCTCTTGTTCAAGCTCTTTGTTTTTGTTGAGGAGGTGTTCGAATTCGTTCGAGACCAATGTAAGAAAAGCTTGTACATCAGCGGTGTCATATCCCCGGAGAGCTTTTTCAAAAGTCTGTTGTTTAATTTCAAGCGGAGTGAGTTTCATAAATAGGTGTTTTTAGTCGTCCTTAAAGCTTATATAAAATAACATTTATTCATTTAACATGTTACGCAGATTTCCATCACTGTCTTTGCCTTTTCCGGATGTTGAACGAGTTTCTTCCTCTTCTATTTCAATATCGCCCATTGTTTCTGGGGTTTCATCCAGGCGATATTGTTCTTCTTCTAGGTCTGAAACTATGGTTTCAATATTGGTAAGCCGGCGCTCAGTATTCTTTTTAAACTCACCTAATGCTTTAAAAAATTGTGGATTAATATCCGTGTTTCCACTTTTCCGGTTTATCCATTGTTTAATGAGGCTGAAGACATTCCAGAATAAAAACCCTGCAAATCCAACTCCCGCAAGAATACCCACCAATGCAATTACAAATTCCTCGTCTGACATAACAAAAGCCTTAATTTATATTTGAAGATCTACTACGCTGGGACCTTGAAGTATCGCTATTTTGACTTTCATTTTCATCATCAATTTCAATATCTCCCAAAGGGTTAGCGTTATTTTGGGAGCCACCTTTTTCCTGCTCAGATGCGATAGACTCGAGGGTTTCAATACGTGATTTTAAATTATGAACGATCTGCCTCAGGTCGTTAATTTCTCGTGAGCTAGCTAACCGCTGCCCCTCCATTTTTAATTCCTCTTCTTTATAGGAGTAAAGCAAACCTCCTGCAATAGCAACAATCGCTACAATAGCGAACCAGGGAAGTCCAAAAAACATAATGCCCTCATATTTTAAATTTATGTTGAATAATATCTAACTGAAAAATATTACGCAACATGCTATTCATAGTTGCGCTCACCGAATATGGCACTTCCAATTCTTACCATGGTAGAACCTTCTTCAATAGCTACTTTAAGGTCGTTCGTCATTCCCATAGAAAGGTGTTCGAGCTGAACGCTACCGGTATTGTAATTTTGGTGCGAATCGAAAAGCTCTTTCAATAACCTGAACTCAGAGCGGACGTCTTCGGGGTCATCTGTAAATGTTGCCATGCCCATGAGTCCTTTTACGCAGACATACTCATAGTCTTGAGCAGATTTTAGAATTTCGGCAAGGTCTTCCGGCTTGCATCCGCCTTTTTGTTTTTCATCACTGATGTTGACCTGCACTAAAGCATTGATCACACGGTTGGCCTTTTTGGCTCTTTTGTTGATCTCCTTCAAGTACTTTGCTTTTTCTACAGAATGGATCCAGTTAACACGATCGGCAATATATTTGATCTTATTCGTTTGAAGGTTGCCAATAAAGTGCCAAACCACATCCGGGTTTGGAATGGAAGCCATTTTATCTTCCAGTTCCTTCATTCTGTTTTCACCAAAGTGCAACTGCCCCGCGGTGATCGCCTCTAGTATATCTTCGTTGGGCTTGGTTTTACTGACTGCAACTAAAGAGATTTCCTTCGGATCTCTACCCACATTATTACAGGATTCTTCAATGCTTTGTTGAATTGAGGTAAGATTTTGTGCTATATCTTGGTCACTCATATAAAAAAAGGTGCTTTTTTCTGATTCTATAGAATAAAAGGAAAGATAAGCTTTTATCATTCATCAATAAGCCTTATTTTTGGAAGCTCTTGATACATCGTAATAAATGATTACTTATTTGAGATTTATTGTATTCAAATTCATAATTCCAGAATTATTCTGGCAGTCGGACTCAAAACTCCAAGGGGATAGATAGCATGTCAACCCGAATCCGACAAATATCTACTTTTCTCAATCAGTGGGCCCCCCCTAAAGTGAAATTGGATTATGACAACGTCGGATTGCTGGTCGGAGACCCGGAAGCAAAAGTAACGTCTGTTATTACGTGTCTTGATGTAACCGATGCAGTAGTTGCCGAAGCTATTGAAAAAGGCTGTGAACTGATCGTCGCTCATCACCCACTCATCTTTAGTAAGATAGGAAGTATAAATCCTACCAACGAACAGGGAAGGATCATTTATAAGCTGATAAAAAATGACATCGGCTTACTTGTGGCACATACGAATTTAGACGCGGCCCTCGATGGTGTTTCTTTTGTGCTTGCCAACATTCTTGGATTAGACAACCTGAGATTCTTAGATAAGAGTTATTCCATAAGCCGTAAGATCAGGCTGATAACTTCCCATGATGACAGTGATGCCGTTCTAAAACTCCTGAATTACCATTCAGCTGAGGAAGCACATCATTTTGATGTGAACAGCCGTGAAGATGGCTTGAAGTGTTTTGAAGCGATCATCGATCAGCATAATGTTTCGGTATTGAAGAAAGCCCTTAAATCGGAAGGCATGCTTAAAGAAGGTAGCTTTCAGGTGATTGATCTGGCTTCGTCTTCACAGAATTTTGGAATGGGTGTGGTCGGGGAATACCCGGAAGATGGAATTGGAAAAAATGAGTTTCTGCACCTTGTTTCTAAAGCCTTGAATGTAAAAGCGATCCGTTTTTCCGGTGATGTCGATCGAATTCAAAAAGTAGCAGTTTGCGGAGGTGCGGGCGTCTTTTTGAAGGACAAGGCTATTCAGGCCGGAGCGCAGGCTTTCGTAACAGCCGATATAAAATATCATGATTACTTCACTGAAAAGGATGAATTCCTTTTGGTGGACGTAGGCCATTATGAAAGTGAATTTCCTGTAGCCGAAGCTCTGAAGAATGAATTATCTGAAGCTTTTGAAGGAATTGAAGTATCTGTAACCCGAAAGGTTACCAATCCGATGCAAATATATGTATCGGACCCAGAACCTAAAACTATTCAACAAAGTTGACCCTCACTCCATGAACGAAGTATTACAAAAATTAGCGAATCTACAATACATAGACAGCCGAATCGACGAGCTGAAACAACTGAGAGGTGATCTTCCCGAAGAAGTGCTTGATCTTGAAACAGACATTGCCCGAAAAGAGGCGCGCCTGAATAACCTCAAGGAAGAAGAGCAAAACCTTAAGGTTGAATTTGATAAGCTCAAGCTGGACCTGCAAAGTTCTAAGGAAAAGATCGAAAAGTATGAAGATCAGCAGCTGAGTGTTCGGAACAATCGTGAGTATGACGCTTTGACCAAAGAAATTGAAGCTCAAAAGCAGGTCATTGAAAACGCTGAGTCCCGATTAAAAGAGATCGAAAAACGCCAGGAAGAGATCGGTCCGGAAATTGAGGGAGCACAAAATGAACTGGATGCAGCTCAAACTATGTATGATGAAAAAAGCACAAATCTGGATAAAGTAGTTAAGTCTACCGAAGACGAAGAGAAAGAGCTGCTTAAGAAAAGAAAAGAAGTTGAAGAGGAAATTGACGATCGTTATATGAGAAGCTATAAGCGACTCAGAGACGGCCTTAACAACGGAATGGCTGTTGTAGCAATGGATCGAGGAGCCGCATTAGGAATGGCGTTGCCACCTCAAACCCAGGTTGAAGTTCGACGTAAGAATAAGATCATTATTGATGAAAGCAGCGGACGAATTGTTGTGGATCAATCCTTTTTTGATAAAGCCAAAGAAGAACTAACTATCTGATCTTGATCAGCACATTATTATTTGAAAAAGGGAAGTCGGAATGGCTTCCCTTTTTTGTTTTGGCTAAGATTGGTTAGCGAATGTCGTTTTGTAAATCATATATCTAAAACCCGTATCTTTAATAGCATAAGCTCGAGATAAAATGTCTGAAATTGTCATCCTTCGCGAAATACAAACTAAGCCAATTTAAAAATCTAAAACGCTTAGGGTGACAACAAGGAGATGATTTTTATCACGAATTTAAGATAGATAGACAGGAAAGCCGGGTGATCGCTCAGTACATTGTGCTGGGAGGAAAGTCCGGACACCAACAAGTACCGTGCTCCCCGATCCGGTTCAGCCGGCGAAGGGGAGGCTTGGTAAGAGGAATCTTGCCATGACAGACAGTGCAACAGAAAACAAACCGCCTCAACTTGTTGAGGTAAGGGTGAAAAGGTGAGGTAAGAGCTCACCGCCCCGTGTCGTGAGGCCGGGGGCACGGCAAACCTCGCGGGGTGCAAGTTCATGCAGATGGTATGCGCCGCTTGTCGCCACGTCATCGGGTGGAACGCGATAGACAAATGATCATCCTCGACAAAATCCGGCTTACAGGCTTTCCTGCTTGAAATTACATGAAAACCCCGCTCTTTATCGAGAGTGGGGTTTTGTTTTTTCATCACACAAACAACCAGACACTTAAGATTCCACCGGCTGAGATGATCAGGATCATCCAAAGAAGTTCAATGCTTTTATTGAACCCGGTGATAAAAATGAAAAATCCGGCTTTAACTAAGGTATTGGATATTACAGCAATCACGATTCCCAGGGTAGCAACTGCAGGAGTGATTTCATTCTGAGCCATTTTTGATAAGGATAAGGTGATAGCGTCTACATCCATCAATCCTGAAAGCAAAGCTAACAGATAGATCCCCTCATCACCAAACCATTCTCTTAAGGCAGTAGCTAATACCAGAATAACGGCCAGTAAAGCCCCGAACTTAAGGGCCGTTGGTAATTGTAGTGGATTACTCAGATCCAAGTTGGGATTTTCGTCTTTGTGGTCTGAGGAAGATGTTTTCCACAACCAAAAAACACAGCCTAAAGTAAGTAAAAACATAGTAAAAAGTGGAATCCAGAGAGGATGTAGAATAGACGGGTTTACGATTGAAACCTCAATGACCACCCTCACAAACATAATGGCAGACGCAACAAGAACCCCTGCGATAAAAATCTTTGATGCACTCTTCTGGTGTTTTTTTGCAAATTGTGCAAGACTTATAGTAACTGCAGTTGAGGATGCTAATCCTCCAATAACAGCGGTAAGTATGGTTCCCCGATTTTCACCAACATATTTGACCATTATATAACCGAGGAAAGAAAGTCCCGAGATCAAAACGACCATCCACCAGATCCAATAAGGATTGAGCGTATCCCAGGGACCATATCCCTGATTGGGAAGAAGAGGTAACAAAATAACGGAGATGACTAACAGCTTTATACCGGCATAAATAACTTCAACATCGATTTTCTGAAGCCACCTGTGCAATACAGGTTTCATACTCAAAAGAGTCATAACAGCAACGGCGCTGCCAAGTGCTTCCAGCTGATATCCCAATGCAGCCCAGGCACCCAGGGAAAATGTGATCAGTAAGCCAACTTCGGTGGTGATCCCGATGTCATCATTGCCATGTACTTTGATCTCAAAAATGTAAGAAGCGATAACTAAAGCGGTGAATGCGAGAAAAACGACCCCAAGAATCCACTCTCCTGTGTAAGGAATCAATGAAGCCCAAATCCCACCTAAAAGGCCGACAAGACTAAAGGTGCGTATTCCCGCGACCCGGTCGCCTTCATCTTCTTTACGTCCATACCAACCTCGTTCAATGCCGATCAGAAGACCGACTCCCAAGGAAGAAAGTAATTTCCAGACAATATCTAATTCAGGATCCATAATGGATTATAAGAATAGATAAGCTAAATGTTGATCTAAACTTGAAATCACATATTGATCTTATAATTCCCCTTCACGTTACGCTCGATCTGCCGCTTCACATCTTTTTCTTTGATGGAATCTCTCTTGTCATACTGCTTCTTACCTTTGGCTATGCCGATCAGTATTTTGGCATTTCCTTTTTTGAAATATAGCTTTAGGGGAACTATGGTATAGCCCTTCTGTTCGGTAGCTTTTTCGAGCTCGCGAATCTCTCTTTTGTTGAGCAATAACTTTCTGGGGCGTGTTTCATCGTGGTTGTAATAAGAGCCGTGCTCGTACGGCTTAATGTACATATCTCGTAAAAACACCTCACCATTTTGTATAAAAGCAAAAGTGTCTGCAAAACTAGCCTTTCCCTGACGCAGTGATTTTACCTCGGTTCCTTTCAGAACCAACCCGGCCTCATAAGTTTCCTCGATGTTGAAATCGTGGCTTGCCTTACGATTTTTTATAGTTGGTGTGTTGTTTTTATCGCTCATGTGAGCACTTATTACTGCGGCATGATCAGATCAGATCTGAAAGCCTAATTCACGTAATTGGTCTAATACATCTTCAGCCGGCTGTCGGTCGGGGAAGGTGCGGTAAATACTTAAAATTTGTTCGGTCTCAGCCCGTGCTTTTTCATTTTCAGGATTGATCTCTAATACTGCTATAAATTCTCTTAATGCGTTGGTTGCATTTTCACGCATTGAGGCCGGATCTGCACTATAGATCAAGTGAATGCCATGTTGAAGGTGCACTTTCTCCCGCTGAGCGGAGATTTCTTCTGATTCAGGCTGCTCATCTAATAAAACGTGAGCTTCATTAAATTTCTCTTCTGCGATCAGGTTATCAACCTGCTGAGCTAGCGTAATCTCAGTTTGCGATTCTGATTGCGAACAGCCAGCAATAAGGCCAAGTGTAAAAATGGTGAAAAGTAAAATTCTCATTGTTTTCATTAGTTCATATAAATTGGGTTTGCACTGATACAGAGTATGAAGATAAGCATACTGAGCCAGCCTATCACCTGCCGGGTGGGAGATAATTTTTCCTCATATTCAACCGGCGGGTGTTCTACCTTAACGATAAAAGCAATGAAAAAGCTCCATATCAGCCAGATAAACGAAGCTTGCCCCGGATCGGAAGTGCCAAAGTTTAAATTGTATGCTACAGTAATACCTAAAGAAAGTGCGACCATTCCGTTGATCCAGTTTTGATCTGTGCGAAAGGCTTTACTCATCAGCAGATAAAGAACAAATCCCCATACAAACCACTCTGCAAAGGGAATATCGGCATAGTTTGATATAAGGTCTCCTAAAACCGGTATCATTTCAATTCCAGCCATAGCAGTGATAAAGGCAAAAAATATCCGGGCGACTATTTTATGTTTTTGATACCCGATCAGGGAGTAGAGGATATGTCCGCCATCCAACTGACCTACCGGCATCAAGTTAAGAGCTGTGAAAAACAGGCCGAGCCATCCAGCAAAAAGAAAAGGGTAGTGATACATTTCCCACATTGGCGGCACGTTCTCAAACATGGAAGCGAGCGCTCCGTAAAGCAGGGTGTTGCCAATGGTGAGTACGCCCTCTTCGGTATCATCGGTAATGAAATCAGGATAGGCTCCATTTTCAGATACGTATTCTTTTAATTCTTCGTGACCCGCAAAATTTTGCACATATTCGGGTTCGGGCAAAGTGGAAAAGCCGATCAGTAAAACGGTTAGTGCCACAATAAATCCGGCAACGGGGCCGGCTGCCCCAACATCAAAAAGTTTGTGGATTCTGCGGATGGGTTCTTTGATCCTGATAACCGCTCCCATTGTACCAATGCCTATGGGAATGGGAATATAATATGGCAGGCTAACCTTGATCTTGTGATATACTGCTGCAAAATAATGCCCGAATTCATGAAAGGTTAGAAAGCCGAGCAATAATCCTGCGAAAAGAAGACCACGCAATATATCAACGGTATTTGGAATGCCAAATGGAAATAAGACAGGATCAAAGCCGACGAAGTTCGCCCCGGTCATGGTCACGAAAAAAAACGTGAGTAAAAACAACCCTAAGTGTTTTAATATGGTACGGGTGTTGGGCTTATTTTTGGGTTCTTCTTCGGAAGAAAGTACCTCAAAGTCTGTAGAAACTTCTTCCTGAAATGGGTTTTGACTCAATAGTCTTTACTTAAAAGGTTAAGGGCTTTCTTGAAATTGGCATGGTCATACAGCGAGCCCCGCCTCGTCCCCTGCATAATTCATGCCCCTGAAAACTGATGGCGATCTTTTGTCCATTTGTGGGGTCAAATTCTTTTTCAGCATATTCCTCAACAAATTCAAATTGATTCATTAGATCATAGCCGTTATCAACGAGGGTATTGAAAGTGTTGGTATTACGTTCGTATCCAACAATTATTCCCGGCGCAAGTGCAAAAACGTTGGCGCCGTCGGTCCACTGTTCACGAAATTGGTTAGTACGATCCTCTCCTCCGCATTTAATGAAGTTGAAATCACGACCAGTGCTTTCTTCGAGTGCTGTTTTTAAAGAACTTCGGGTCTCTGTTTTAATGGAATCACCGTCTTTAAAAAGGGCAACCACATTGTCTTCTTGTTCCATGATGGCAGGAGGGAAAGCGATGCACTCATTGTGATTGGCAAAAGTAAAGATGGTATCCAAATGCATGGAGGAGCGCTGTTTCGGGATATCCACTGCAAGTACCGTTTCCACTCCCCTGTTCAATAAGCCCTCCGTTCCTTTCATCAAACCACTGAATGAGGTACGCTCACTCATTCCAATTAAAACCAGTTTATCTGATACCACTAATACATCACCGCCTTCAATGGATTGGTGTCCTGAAATTCGAATGGCATGTTCACGTACGCTTTCAAAAAGCGGATGAAAATGCACGAGGGTTTCCATTAGTAAGGATTCCCGAAGGCGGGCTTTTTTGGCCGCTCGGGATACAAGGATGCTGTTGCCCACAACAGCGGCAAGGTCGCGGGTAAATAATAAATTGGGAGATGGGTTAAGGGTAAAGCCTTTGGATTTTTTTAAATATCCCTGAATGATAAATGTGATGAGATCGTCCGGGTCCAGTTTTCGTAACTCTTTTTCAATTATGTGAAGGTTTTTCTCGGGGAACTCCTTGACCAGTTGTTCAATAAAATAAGCCCGGGCTTCTTCCTGCTGAAATACCTCTACGAAAAGATCAACGATCTCAATTACTTTGCCATTGGCAGGCATGGCAGCAGAAAATACTTTGAGCATATCGAGGTGTTCTCCACGAGCATCTTCTTCAAATATGATATCGTCGAAGAGTAACTCATCCTTTAACTCAGGATTGACCAGAGAAACTTCATGCCCCGGGGTATGTACGATCACACCCTGCAGGTGTCCAATTTCAGAAGAAACATTTATGTTCATAAAAAGGTTATAAGGTTGGTTCGTTAAAGCCTCGAAATATACAGGATAACGAGCGGATTTATAAGCGGTAATTGGTTAATTGAATCAATATCTTCACCTGTCAGAGAAAATGAGACGTACATATGACTTCAAAAACAGAAATTGAATCGCTGCTATTTTTAATGGATGATCCTGATCCGTTTGTGCAGCAGAGTGTGGAAAACCGGCTTCAGGAATTAGGCGAGAAAGCGGTACCCCTTTTAGATGAATACAAAGCAGAAATTAAGGAAAAGGAAGCCAAAGAGAGGGTAAATGAAGTCATTCATAAACTCACCTTTGAGACGCTTGAGCAAGATTTTGTTGAGATACTTGATGGTGGAATCAAAACCCGGAAGTCATTGGAAACAGCAGTTTTTACCTTGGCAAGATTTGGGAATCCAACACTGAGGATCTCAGAATACCAGGCTAAACTAGATCATTTTGCGGATATTGTTGAGCCTCAGATCAAGTACAAGCTTGATGAAAAGCGGAAGATGAAACGCTTGCTAAAATTTATATTTGAAGACCTGAACTTCAGGGGTGATGCCAAGGATTATCACGCACCCCAAAATTGTTTATTAAATCAGGTGATAGACCGACGAAAAGGCCTTCCAATTTCTCTAAGCCTGATCGTGATGTTCATTTCCCGACGGCTTGAAATGCCCTTCTTTGGTATCAATATGCCAATCCATTTCATGCTGAATTATATTGGAGATAAAGAGGAGTTGCTTATCGACCCATATGATAATGGGGCTATTGTAACTTATGACCAGTGCTATTTTTTCTTAAAGAAAAACAGTATTGATCCCCGCCCTGAGCACTTCCAGATGGCGACCAACCTCGATATTGTACTTCGCTGTATACGCAATCTTATTCATAGCTATGAGCGCAAAGAGGAATTGGAGCGCGTTGAAGATCTGGGCCGGTTGCTGAGTGTTGCAGAGATGTATCAGTAGGGAAATGTAAAGGTAAAGCTCGCTCCGTTTTTACTATCTACTTTCATTTCTGCGTTTAGTTGTGTGGTGAAGGAGTTGATGAGCATCGAGCCTAAGCTTTCATCACTTTCTTTACCAAATTCTTTTGACAATCCAGGACCATTATCTGAGACCTTTAGTACTACATTTTCATTTTGTTTTCGGAGAGTGATTTCGAGTCGTCCCTTCTGCCCTTGCGTAAAAGCGTGCTTAAAGGCATTTACAACTAATTCATTGATCAAAAGGCCACAAGGGATGACGCGGTCTATATCCAGCTCAATTCTTTCAACATCAAAAAATAGCTCAACGTCATCTTTGTATTTGGTAAAAGTGCCGTGTATGGCTTGTACAAGATCTTTGATGTAGTGATCGAGGTCAATATCAGAAAATGAATCTGTTAGGTAGAGTTTTTCATGGATCAACCCAACAGATTGTATACGGGTTTGACTGTTTTGAAGTACGGTAAGGGCTTCTTTGCTGTCCGTACTGTCAAGTTGCAGCTCAATTAAACCGGAGATGATCGCAAGGCTGTTCTTGACCCGGTGATGTATTTCCCGGAGAAGAACTTCTTTTTCTTTAAGTGAAGTCTGGACCTCACTTGTCTTCGAATTTACCTTATTCCTGAGTACGACTACCCATCCGATAATAAAAACGGTGGCAAGAACAAAGCCTCCAAAAAGGAGATAGACGTAAAACTGAGGAAGACTGACATATCCCAGATCTGAGGGAGTTCGCAGAAACAGTTTATAAAGTCTTTCATTAGGGAATTCGGGATTATATTCGGTGACAATCCCCTGTACAGAAACTTTATCTCCGATCCGTAAAATGTCAAAGTTGAAATCATCAAAAAGACGATGGAAGTTTGATACATAAACCATCATGTTGCCAAACCCGTTTTCCTGAGAAATGCGAAGATACTTGCCATTGAAAGTACTTCCCTTTTCAATAATACTGCCCTCGCCCTCAACCAGCATTCCAAGGTATCTTTCCGGATCTGTGATGGCAGCACTTAAGGGGTTGAAGTTAGGAATATTTGAAGCGCTCTTAATAACCTGATAGGTGTCAGCATGGACTTCAGCCAAACCATTGTATTCAGCAATTTTTCCCCTTACAACCAAGCTGTCACCTACTTCAACAGGTTCATCTATCTGCATGGCGAAAACCGACATCCCTGCGGAATCATTTTGAATAAATATCTGAAGATAGTGCTCGTGTAAAAGACCGCTGTTAATATTTGCTATCCCTGTTATGCTCACTTCCTCACCGAGGTAGTCTAATACATTATCTTCATTTACATCGGTTCGGATGGTTGAATAAGAAGTCAGGGAGTCAGAACTGACCTGTGCAATGGCGGGAGTACAAACCAATAAAAGAAAAACAAATGAAAGGGTAAATTTACAACAGATGTGCGCGCTGGAAATATTTTTCATCGAAACCTAATCATCCAAATAAAGCCAAGATTATATTTTAAGTTTAAACAATTATAGGCTCCCATAAAAGAATTTTAGTGTTGAATTAAGAATTTTGAAGGTCTGATTTTTCACAAAGCCTTCCAATGGATGATATGATCAAAAAATGAAATGGCATCTGTCGTCTAAAAGTTTAAATTCCTGTATGTATTAAAACCGGGTTTATAGATGAATAAGAATATAATACCATATCACCTTGGATGTACAGTCTGGAGCTTTCCGGAGTGGAAAGGTGTGTTTTTTTCGAAGGATGCCAAGCCGGTGAAGTTTTTGTCTCAATATGCCTCGGTATTTAATTCTGTGGAAGGGAATACCACTTTTTATAATATACCGGATGAATCGGTGATCAAGAAATGGGGAGAGCAAACGCCAAAGGGATTCAAGTTCTGTTTTAAATTCCCAAGATACATCACGCACGAAAAGAGAATGTATAATGTGAAAGGAGAAGTACTTGACTTCGTGAAGTTATTTGAGCCGATCCGGGAAAAGGTAGGGCCTTTTATGATGCAGTTTCCTGATACCTTTTCGCCTTCAGAGTTATATCGTTTGGAGGAAGTGTTTTCGATATTGCCCAAATCATTCAGTTATGCGGTGGAAGTGCGTCACAAGGATTTCTTCGATCATGGAAAGCACGAACGAAATCTGATCTCATTATTGAAAAGTTATGATGTGGATCGTGTTATTTTTGATACACGTAAGTTGCATTCAACCAAATCCAGTGAAGCCTCTATACTTGAAGCGCAAAAGAAAAAACCAAAGGTCCCGGTTCGTTTTGATACGACCTCTTCCCGCCCCGTTTTAAGATTTGTGGGAACTAATGATGTGTTGAATAACGAACCCTATTTAAAGGAGTGGGCCATAATAGTTGCAGAATGGATCGGAGAAGGATTGCATCCGTATGTATTTATTCATTCTCCGGATAAAATAAGCCAGCCTAAACTGTGTCGCCATTTTCACAAACAGCTTTCACAACTTATAAAAGTGCCAGACTTAGCGAAATGGCCATCAGAAAAAGAAAATGAGCAATTGGGGCTTTTTTAACTATGTTGATTCCTGAACTTTCATTCCCTCACTTCCCGGTTAATATTTAGCTATTTAATAACACCGATAAGGGCTGTGCTTTTAACGAAACTCATTTGACCCAGCGCCTCCATGACCTCTGCTTCTTTGCCGGGTTCCGTTTTTATGACTGCAGAACGCTGACTTTCCCTTATGATCCTTAGATCTAAGTCTGGATATGATGAAATAAGATTATTAGCCTCCGAAGATGTTGCACTCTGGATCAGTGAAATAAAAACGGGATAAGAACCTCTACTTTTATCAAGCCCGGAAAGAAGTTGGTCTGCTTTCTCTTCATCCATAGAGTTCATTTTTGATATCACCTTAAGCTCTTCTTCGGTTATATTTGTTGTTGAGCTGATCAAGAATTCAACCCACTTGTTAGCTTTTAATTCGTTGAGTTGCTCATGGATAGGCTCACCTTGAATAGTTAAAAGGATGTTTTTGAAGTTGCTGCTCAGGATCTCATATCCATATTTACTAAGCTGTTGCTCCATGTAATCCGCCGATACTGTATCGGTGAAGGAAACCTGGATCATTCCCTGTTCAAGTTTGTACTTCCCGCTTTCTAATTTTCTCAGATCCGAATCGTCAATGATCTGAGCAAAAACAGCTGAACTTAGAATAAGTGAAATAAGAGCAGTGAATAGAAGACGTTTCATAAGTTCTATATAATTAATAATTATGCCTAGTAGCTGTCTCTGCCTATATGTTCGTTTACATTAATATTAATTAGCTTATAAATCAACGATCTGTGAAAAAGTGGAACTGATGCATATTTAAAAAACATCCGCAAGATTAGAAATAGCAGTTGAGTGCTTTAATATTGGTTTTTAAGCTAAATTTACCTTCATTAAGAGCTAATATTTTTAGAATACGTTGGTAAGATAAATGAAAACTTATGATGTAGTTTTACTTACAGATTCGAGATACGTTGACCCAAATTCTCCGGGAGAGTATGTACAAAATATTTTGACTGAGGATAAGCTCGTCCGGGAAGCTTTGGAAAGAAAAGGGTTAATAGTAGAAAGAAAAGACTGGGCTGATCCGGAATTTGATTGGTCACAAACAAAAGCGATGCTTTTCAGGACTAACTGGGATTACTTTGACCGGTTTGGAGAGTTTCAGAAATGGATAAGCCGGGTATCAACGGTATCAGCATTTATAAATCCCATCAGTTTATTTGACTGGAATGTGGACAAACATTATCTGGCGAATTTATCAGATAAGGGTATTCGAATTGTGCCAACTCGTTACATTCCGCGAGGTTCCTCTGTGACTCTGGAAATGATACATGATTTTACCGGTTGGCACCATACAGTGGTTAAGCCGACAGTTGGCGGAGCAGCACGGCACACGTATAACATCACGTCTCAAAACCTCTCAATAATATCTAACAAACTTTTTGATATAATGAGAAAAGAAGACTTTATGCTTCAGCCGTTTCAAAACTCTGTACCGGAAAAGGGAGAGCTTTCTCTAATGTTTTTCGGATATGAATACAGTCACGCTGTTTTGAAAAAAGCAAAGCAAGGAGATTTCAGGGTACAGGATGATTTTGGAGGGACTGTTCATAACCATACTGCCACGGATGATGAAATTTCATTTGCACTTAAAGTGGTTAAGACCTGCCCTGAAAAACCAGCCTATGCACGGGTAGATATGATAGTTGATAATGATGATGAGCTGGCGGTTTCTGAACTCGAACTTATTGAGCCGGAGCTTTGGTTTCGCAACAGCGCGAAAGCTGCAGACCTGTTAGCTGATGAAGTTATCGGTCGTTTGCAATAAAAGCTTAGTTCTGATCGAAAGCTTGCAGGTAAGCGCGAATTCTTTTTGCGTTAACGCCGAGGTCGCCACGGCCAATACGTGATTTAGAGCGAATATCTATCCTGCTACCTGAATCTGCAGTATCAACCCGGATCACAACATCATCAATGAATCCAAACCAAGCCAGTTTGTGGTAGGCCTCAATACGCCCCTCATCCCTGCTTTCACCGACTATATTCCAAGGCATGTCTCTAGCTGTTTCAAGAGCTCTGTCATAGGCTTCGCCGTAATTAAGAGAGGTATAAAAGCTTTCGATGTCGGGATAAAAATCAGCTTGTGCCTCCGCGGTTTCCGGTCCTGCATATTCAACAGGATTTGGCGCATCAGATCTCAAAGGAGCAATGGCATCGAAAGTGGGAGGGTTTTCAAGGTCTGTGGTAATATCGTGAATGGGAGGATAACCTTGTTGAACTTCACTATACCAATAACCGAGGTTGATCAAAGCGGCGAGTAATAAAAAAATACTCACAGAACCAGCTATAATGAAGTTTTGAGATCGGTCAGAAACTTTAAAAAGTCCAACGGCTGCTAGTATACCGCCTACAACAGCAGCACCTGTTCCCCAGGGAATAATGGTAAAGCCAAAGCTGAAATGCCACCAACCCCACTGATACCCATAGCCGGACAGAAGTACAGTTAGAGCTCCAATAACAGAAAGTATAGTTCCGAATTTTATTAAACCTGAATAAAGTTTTCCTGATGCCATATTTCTCAATATAAATTGATGATTACGCCTTAATATACATCAGATCAAGGAAACTTCGTTCCACTAAAATTTTTGGTTAAATAGAGAACTAATTATCTGATAAAGCAGATGTAATTTTATCGAAGATCTGATCGATGGAACCGATACCGTCTATTTCCTGAACTTTGTCCTGCTTTTTGTAATGCTCCATTACAGGTTTAGTTTCTTTACGATAGATTTCAAGGCGGGTTTTTACTTTCTCTTCGGTATCATCTGTACGGCCTTCACCGCGGGACAATATTCGCTGAACAAGTTCATCTTCAGGAACAGAGAGTAAAATGAATGCATCAAGGCTGTCATTATTTTTTTCAAGAAAAGCATCAAATGCCTCGGCCTGAACTACGGTGCGGGGAAAGCCATCAAGGATGTACCCTTCCTGATATCTCTCTTTTTTGAGTTCGTCTGCAACCAAGTCAACCACGGTCTTGTCGGGGACCAATTCGCCGGCATCAAGAATAGATTTAACCTTAACACCAAGAGGGGTTTTATTCTTTATTGCTGCCCGAAAAATATCACCTGTAGAAAGATGGGGAATGCTGTATTCATCTTGCAGTTTTTTTGCTTGTGTACCTTTACCCGCACCCGGAGGGCCGAAAAGAATAATATTCATTAAATTAGTTTGGTTAGAACTTAGATCAAAATGAAGAGGTAATCTCCGTTTTAAGCCCGATCGCTTTATATCCGGAGATCACCAAAATTTATAATATCCCAGCAATTGCCGGGATATAAAGAAGCTATTATTTACTTCTTGGCGTCTTTTTCTTTAATACGAGCTGCTTTACCACGCAGGTCACGCAGATAGAAAAGTTTTGAACGTCTCACTTTTCCTTTTTTCTTCACTTCGATCTGTGCAATAAAAGGAGAGTTTAATGGGAAAACACGCTCTACACCAACGTTACTACTGATCTTACGAACAGTAAACGTTTTGTTAGGGCCGCTTCCACGCTCAGACAGCACAATGCCTTCGTATTGCTGAATACGTTCTTTTTCGCCTTCACGTACACGGTAGTGTACATTTACCGTATCGCCGGCAGTAAAAAGAGGAATTTCCTCATTTATTAGGCTTTGCTCTACAAGTTTTAGCTTATCCATGGTTTTTATATTTAATCCCGATCTTTACTGCATCGGGATTGTTATTAATGTTCTTTCTTAAATTTTTTGTACAGATCTTGTCTTCGTTCTTTGGTCCGTTTTTCAGATTGCTGCTGTTTCCATTCCGCCACTTTTTTGTGATCTCCTGAAAGCAATATATCCGGGACCATGAGTCCTTTAAATTCTGCCGGCCGGGTATAAACAGGCCCTTCCAGCAATCCATCCTGAAATGAATCATTCAGTGCACTTCCTGCATCTCCCAACACACCGGGAAGAAGCCTTATAATAGCATCTGTTATGGCTAGGGCAGGAATTTCCCCTCCCGAAAGCACATAATCACCAATTGAATATTCTTTGGTGATGAGTTCATCTCTTACCCGCTGATCAACGCCTTTATAGTGTCCGCATAAGATGATGATGTTTTCTTTAAGGGATAATGCATTTGCATCGGCCTGTTTAAAAACATCGCCATCGGGTGCTGTGAAAATGAGTTCATCATATTCACGTTCGGCCTGGAGTTTTTCTATGCAGCTGAAAATAGGCTGCGGGGTCAACACCATGCCGGGTTCACCGCCGTAAGGATAATCATCTATCTTATTGTGCTTGTCTTCGGTGTGATCCCGAAGGTCGTGCACATGAATCTCTACCAAGTCTTTATCAAGGGCCCGCTTAACAATACTGTGATTAAGCGGACTTTCAAGCAAAGCGGGAACGGCTGATATGATATCAATTCTCATTAAATACCCTCCAGCTCATCCAGGTTTTGGCAGTAGATGCTACCATCACGTGTTTCTTTTACGAAATGATCGATATATGGAATCAGACGGCTCCCCGAAGTAGTAGCAACTACCAAAATGGGGTGAGCCGGATTGTTCATAACTTCGATCACCAAACCAATGGATTCATTGTTATCATAAACTTCATGATCAACTAACGAATCTTCAGTTTCAGCTTTAGCATTCAGGAAAGCATCGGCATTTTCAACTTCAAGGAAAATGCCACGATTTCTTAGCGCTTCAGCTGCAGTGCGATCAGCGATATGGTCAAATTGTACAAAGAACGAAATATTATTTCTTTTGCCCTCAACCCACATATCTGTAATGCGGGCGGGATAAAAGTCGCCACGATCGTTTCGCAAATAAACCAGCTTCAGATCTTCAATTTCCTGAGGATCACTCACGTCAAAAAAGACCTTGAGTTCACCTTCAAGTCCATGGGAGCGTAATACATGCCCCACCTGAATAAAGCCCGGTATATTGGCGTCCCGATTCATAGGCGCCGGATAGTTAAATTATCCTTCTTGTTTACTATCCCAGGCACGCTGAACCGTCACACGGTCTTCATCGTCGGGAACAAATCCTTTGAGGTCTTCAAGATCAGTATCATTAATATGATCGATGGCCTCTTTGGCAGTCATGTCAGTTGAAACCTGTCCGGAAGTTTCTTCTTCCTTCTCTTCTTCAGCTTCCTCTTTTGCAGGAGCTTCGTCTTTGGTTTCTTCCTCAACTTCTTCTTCTGCGTCTTCTACTTCGGGTTCTTCAGTAGCTTCTGCAACATTTTCTTCGACAGCTTCAGCTGCTTCTTTTGCAGTTGGCTCTTCAGGAGCTGCTACATCTTCCTCTTCTACAACTTCAGGTGCAGCTTCGGCTTCAGCAACCGGCTTTTCAGCAGACTCTTCCTGTGTTTCTTCAACAGCAGTTTCTTCTACTGATTCTTCAGCAGTGTCACTTTCAGCTGCTTCTAAAGCATCTTCAATCTTATCTGCCTCTGATTTAGGAGCGTCGTCCTCTTTTTTCTCAGCTTCGGCAGCAGCTTTTTCAGCTTCTACTTCAGCAGCAGCTTGTTTTGCTTTCTTCTGAAGTTGTTCTTTGTATTCTTTTTCTTCGGCAGCAAGAACAGCTTTGTAATCTTCTTTACGGCTGGCAGAATCTTCTTTTTTGGAGTCTCTGTATTCGCTCCATTCAGCCAGTGCTTTTTCAATTTCTTCTTCGCTCTTGCCCCAGTTCATGAGGTGGCGCTTATATAAAAGGCCTTCACGACGAAGGATCTTGCGAACGGTGTCACTCGGCTGGGCGCCTGAGTCTAACCAGTAAAAGATACGGTCTTCATTCAAGACCACTTCTTTCTTTTCGGTAACGTTGTCATAACGTCCTACTTGTTCTACAATTCGTCCGTCTCTGGCTTCGTGGCTTTCGGCTACTACTATATGCCAGATCGGTCGTTTCTTACGTCCTTTGCGTTGTAATCTGATTCTTAACAATGATGTTCTCCAATGTGTGTGTTTAAATTATAAGTTCTTATCGGCCGATTGGCAGATTTTTCAGTCCTTGAAGAGCACGTCCGGCTTTACCCATTTTTGACATGGTCTTCATCATTTTTTTCATTTGATCGAACTGTTTCATGAGTTGATTTATCTCATGAACTTTGGTGCCAGAACCTTGTGCTATTCGTCGTCTTCGACTTCCATTCAATAGCTCAGGATCCTGACGCTCCTCCGGCGTCATTGATAAGATTATAGCTTCAATCGGTTTGAATGCATCATCATCGATCTCTGTATCATCCAATGCTTTGCTGGCGCCGGGTATCATAGAAACAAGATCACCGAAGTCTCCCATCTTCTTGATCTTTTGAATCTGTTCGAGAAAGTCATTTAGGTCGAATTTATCCGACTTAATTTTCTTTTGAAGTTTTTCAGCTTCTTCCTCGTCAAATTCTTTTTGAGCTTTTTCAACAAACGAAACCACATCTCCCATGCCCAAAATACGCTGGGCCATTCGGTCGGGATAGAAAGGAGAGAGAGCATCCAGCTTTTCGCCGGTACTCACAAATTTGATGGGTTTATTTACAACAGTTTTTATGGAAAGGGCAGCACCACCGCGGGTGTCACCATCCAGCTTAGTTAAAACTACACCGTCGTAATTAATACGTTCGTTAAATTCTTTGGCTGTGTTAACAGCATCCTGTCCGGTCATAGCATCGACTACAAACAGGATCTCATGAGGATTTACGGCCTTCTTAATCTCCGCAACCTCATTCATCATTTCCTCATCTACATGCAAACGACCCGCAGTATCAATAATAACCGTATCGAGCGCCAAACTTTTAGCCATGGAAACGGCTTCTTTGGCAACGCGAACGGCATCTTTCTGTTCGATGGAGTACACCGGAACGTCTATTTGAGATGCGAGTGTCTTAAGCTGGTCAACAGCGGCAGGGCGATAAACATCGGCGGCAGCAAGAAGAGGATTCCTTTTATGCTCCTGCTTTAAGTATCGGGCTAACTTACCAACGAAGGTAGTTTTACCCGAACCCTGAAGTCCGGCTATAAGAATTACAGTAGGTGGGGTGTGAGCCTGTGCGATATCGACGCGTTCGCCACCGAATGTTTCAACCAGCTTATCGTGCACAATTTTTGTGAACTGTTGGCCGGGATTAACACTGGTGAGTACGTCGGAACCGAGCACTTGCTCTTTAATATCATCTGTAAACTGGCGGGCAACCTCATAATTAACGTCAGCATCCAGCAAGGCACGGCGAATTTCACGGACAGTTTCCGCTACATTCACATCCGTGATGCGAGCTTCCCCTTTCAGGGATTGAAATGCTTTGTCTAATTTTGAGGATAAATCTTCAAACATGGTATAAAATCGATTTTTCTCCGCCAATTACAGAGCCTGTAAAAATACGGTATCTTTTCAGGCTTATCAACAGCTTTGTGGATAATTATTTTCTTCAAAAGTTGACCGATGCTAGCTTACCCCAATTCTATCACCCGGCTCTCATCAAATTCTCAGATAATTTCTTGATTTAGCCAAGCTGAATGATGGAATTTCACTTTTATAAATCCTGAAAGGGTGTTGTGTTATATCAAAATTATAACAGCTCAGGCTTATCATTCCCGTACTTCTTTAGTAACAACCGGGAACAAACTTTTAAACACCTCATTAAAGATCAGTAACAACCTAATAAAACCCAAGGCCATTATGAGGAAACTGACACTATTTGTTTTGCTCGCTTTTTTTGCCGGAGCCTGCGCTAGCACAAAGCCCCCCACACAAAAGATCACCCAGGTAGAGACGTCTATAAAGCAAGCGGAACAAGTTGGAGCTGACGATTATGCTCCCTTAGAAATCCGCGAAGCTCGAAAAAAATTGGATCAAGCAAGAACACAGGTTAGCCAAGAAAAGTATGAAGATGCGAAACTGACAGCCGAAAAAGCCATGGTGGATGCCGAGCTCGCACAAATTAAAACGCTGTCAGCAAAATCACAGCGAGCGGTGCAACAACTTCGGGAAAGTATAAAAGCTCTCCAGGAAGAAATTCAAAATAATTTAGATAAAGAGAGAGGTTAAATATGCGAACGATTACAAATACTTTAATAATTGGGTTAGTACTTGTTTCATTTGTTATAGCCGGTTGCGGCGGGCCTCCTCAAAATAATCCGCTGTTAACGCAGGCCCAAAATGCTTATCAACAGGCAGAAAATGATTCACTCATTGTAGTTAAGGCTCCTGTAGCTCTTAAAGAAGCAGAAGAAGCGTTAGAGCAGAGCCAGCAGATATGGGAAGACAAAGGCGATAAAAAGCTTATAGAACATTATGCATACATCGCGGAACAAAAAACAAAAATTGCCAAAGAAACAGCTATGCTTAATGCCGCTCAGGATGAAGTGGAAAGAGCTGAGACAGAAAGACAAAAAGTTTTAATTGAAGCGAGAAGAGCTGAAGCGATTGCTGCAGAACAACGAGCAAAAATAGCACTTGAAGAAGTTCAGCAAGCTCGAAATGAAACTGAAAAACTCGCCAGTCGGCTTTCTGAAATGGAAGCACGACAAAGTGAGCGTGGAATGGTATTAACCTTAAGAGATGTGTTATTCGACTTTGACAGTACCACGTTAAAGTCTGGAGCTTCCAGCGTTGTGAATGAATTATCTAATTTTCTAAAAGAGTATCCTGAACGAAGTATTCAAATTGAGGGATTTACTGATAGTATTGGCTCTGCAGAATATAATAGAAACCTATCCCAGCAAAGGGCTGATGCATTGAAAATGGCCATAGTCAGGACCGGTATTTCTTCCCAAAGAATTCAAACTATTGGTTACGGAGAAGAATTTCCCGTCGCTACAAATATGAACGAAGCAGGCCGGCAACAAAATCGCCGGGTAGAAATTATTATTTCAAACGAAAATGGAGTCGTTACGCAGCGTACGCAATGACTTCTTAGGTATAAAGAGGCCTGGCGGGAAAATTAATCTTTTCCTGCTTTTTTCTTAACAAATTCATTTGTGAGAGGAAGCTATAAATGATGTAACCATCACCGAATATTAAAGTGTAACAAGTACCTATCCAATTAGCTGCTTTAGATGTCGATTCAGATTTTAATTGAGTCTCACCTGAAGTGGCTTTTTTTATGTGCGACTGTGTTTACGTGTTACCGCGTTAATGTAGATGTCAAAATTACTTTAACACCGTAACACTATCGCACTGTAACACTAAAGAATAAATTCACAATCCTTACTTAAAGCCTCATCCAGCATTTGCTCATATTCCTCAGCCTCAATTTCTATACATCCAAATTGAGCTAAGTGGTCATTATAGAATTGTGTATCCCAAAGCAGGAAGCCATTCTTTTTTAAAATCTCATGGCAGTAATACAGTGCTACTTTATCGGCCCATTTTTCTTTTTTGAACATGCTTTCACCGAAGAAGGCGGCTTTTAATTTCACTCCGTATAATCCTCCAACCAATTTCTCATCTCGATAACATTCTACGCTATACGCATTTCCGTGCTGATTTAGCACATCATAGGAATTGATGATAAGATCGTTGATCCAGGTTGACTCCCGGTTGGCACATTGGGTTACGACTTTCCGGAAATTGCTGTTAACCCGAATTTCAAGTCGCTCTTGTCGGATGATGCGAGCCAGGTTTTCGGAAGTGTGAAATTTACCGATGGGGATTACGCCCCGTTTTCGAGCTGTGTACCATTCCACATTATCGGCATGTTTACTATCTGCCATGGGGAAAATTCCCTGGGCATAAGCTTCAAGAAGATTTTCGGGGGGAATGATTTTCATTTATTAGAAGATATTTTATTAGGGTGTCATTCTGAGCGAAATGCGGTTTAATGCAGGTTTATGAGGTTGATCGAGAAGGATCTCAATAGTAATATCTATTTATCAATTAGGATCAAATTTGAGACTCTGAGCGGTCAAGTTGTTAATTATAATTCAACAAGCTAAGCGCTCAGAGTGACAACTTTTAAGCTAAAACTCACAATAGTACATCGCATCACTACCAATCGGAGAGCCTGGAGGTGGGCCAGGAGCATCATCAACTTCAAACTCTTCAGGATTAGTGAAAAACCTGGCAATGAGGTGAGCAGCATACTGACTGTCGGCATCATTTCTGCTATTTAGTTTGGATTGCAGGTCCGTAAGCTTTTTGTGCATGATGGCTTTTGTGACAGGATTGGCATTGTTTGATGCAGCCAGTTCGATCATATTCTTCAATACTACATGATTAACAACGCGTTGGACCGACCCCAGGTATCCGCTTAGGGTATTTTTATCCCAGCTTGTTTTGATGAGCCCATCCAAAACTTCTTCCAAACTCAAATTACCTGTTCTCGCAGAATATTCCACCAATCGATTGGCACGGTCAGCATTCAGGATCAAACTTACAGGGAGGTCAGCGGCTGTTTCAGCAATCCCCAATGCATCTAAAGCAGGTCCGGTATTTCCGTTGAAAAGCTCGCGGGAATATCCAAGTCCGGCAGGGCGTGGAGGAATAATTTCGAGGAGGTTTTCGGGAAGGGCTAAAGCTTCCGGAGAGATCGTTGCCAGCATTTCATTCAGTGCTTTCTCTTGTGTAGTTCTGTCAACAATTTCAGGGTAGGCCTGATTGTCACCTTTCACTTTGTAGGTGTAGTCCAGTCCGCCAATGAGCTTCACGGTAGCTTCTACCTGATAGCGATGGAATAAATATATGGGAACGAGAACATCCTGCAATTCAGCCAATGGTCGACCGGATTTTAAGTTCGCTTCTCCAAAATTCTCCAGGGCGGTTTTTCTTATTTCCATAATGGTCGGAAGCTGCGCAACCGGGTCATTCCCAAATTCCCATAAATGTGCATCCGGATGCGCTCCGCTCTGTGGTCGTGCATCCTGATCAGAGATATATTTTAATCCGGAATCATACGCTTCATTTAGAATTTCAGTTAACGCGGATTTCTCATCCGTTCTTTCTGGGAAGTCCTGATAACCATATGCTACAGCCATTTTATCCCATTCCCCGATCCCAACATCATAGGGATTTGAAAGATCGATCTCTCCATTGACGATCTTAGGTTGGGGGTGCGGATAATCCATCACCGAAGCATCGTTGGTTACACTGGCTGCAAAGTTATGAGCAATTCCGATGGTATGACCAATTTCATGAGCAGAAAGTTGTCGGATTCTGGCCAGAGCCATTTCCTGCATTGCGGAATTTTCTTCGGATTCATCAGCATAAGGAGCGAGTAATCCTTCCGCAATTAAATAGTCTTGACGAACCCGTAGTGAACCCAGGGAAACATGTCCTTTGATGATCTCGCCGGTACGCGGATCCCGAACAGAAGAACCATAAGACCAGCCCCGTGTTGAGCGATGGATCCACTGAATAACATTGTAGCGAACATCAAGAGGGTGTGCATTTTCCGGCAGTACTTTTACGATGAAAGCATCCTTGTATCCGGCAGCTTCAAAAGCCTGATTCCACCAGCGGGCCCCATCCAGCAGGGCACTCCGTACCGGCTCAGGGGTTCCGTTATCTAAATAATATACAATGGGTTCTACCGGCTCACTAATTTCTGCATCAGGATCTTTCTTTTCTAATCGATGGCGGGAAATGAAGCGTTTTACTAATGGCTCATCGATCGGAGTTCCATAATCCTGGTAGGTGATCCCAAAATATCCGGCGCGGGGATCGTACTCTCTTTTCTCGTATCCGTTATCAGGGAGTTCTACAAAAGAATGGTGCTGACGAACCGTGATGGCTTCAGGAGTTGGGGTAACCGAGCGAACGTATCCTCCCGGATTATTGCCTGCAAAAGTGAGCGTGGCCTCAAATTCGGTATTTTTTGGGAAGTTCATGATGGCTTCTTTGTATAAAGCCGAACGGTTTTTATCCAGACTGAATGTGCCCTGTCCGCTGCGTTGAAGACTGGTAGTTACTCCGTGAGCATCTTGTAAAAGAAAATCTGTGAGATTAATTAATACTTTTCCCTCTTCTTCTGCTGCGATCTCAAATCCACCTAATATAGAAGAGGCAAATGCTTCGCGAACCGATTTCTTTTCCAATTCATTATCTGTTTCGGCACGGAAGCCGTAGTTGGGCTGAACCATCATCACTTTTGGTCCGCGGCGTTCGAAATAGACAATCCGGGTGTCACCCAGCTGACCTCGATCCAATCCGATATCATTAGAGCCGATTCCGGCTGCCAGTGAATTCACATAAATGAATTCAGTGTCCAGCTCATCGATTTCCAACCAAAGTTGGTCTTTGGCTTCATCATAATAGTAATTGAAAAAGCCCTCGGTTTTGGTGAGCCCATCAGTTTTTTCAGAAATGGTGGGGAGTTGAGCTACAGCTTGCATAGAAATAAAAGCTGTTAGTAAAAAAAGGATCGTTTGCTTCATAGAATTAGGTAATTATGAATGTTGAATCAGGAATCAGTCCTAAAGAATATCCGAAAGATGAAGGGATAAGAAAAATGCTAAAGCAAAATCCTCCTGTAAAAAACATGATAAGAGTGTATCTGGCATTTTGCCGGAACAAAAGCCATTGCAGTCAGTATTTAATCTAAAGATAGATAAAAGCAGATTTACAAAGATTAGATAATGTAACAAAAAGGGCTGGCAGAACTTCTTATTGATAGTGATACGCAAGGCTTGCGGGGATTTAGGTTCAAAAATTGTTTTAACTAAATCCTAAAATTATGAACAATGATACAAGTACTATTGCCAATATTGCTTTTTCAATATTGCTATTTCCAACCTTCTTTCAGGAAGAGTTTCTTGCATTTGCCTGGGCAGCAGGTGATCCATTGTGGGCAATGTATTTAAAAAGGGTATTTCTACTGTTACCTGTGCTCGCTTTTATACTTGGAGCATGGGTAACGATTCCAACAATTTTGTCAATAATATTTAGGCATAATAGAAAAGAGTATGTTTTATCTCTTTTTAGTACCTGGTGGGATCTTGGGAAATCCATTGCCTACTATTGGGCAGGTTTAGCCAACTTTTGTTTTTATGTAGTGGTGTATTTATTGGGAATGATAAAAATGCTGGTTTTAGGGATAATGTCGGTACTCCAAACGGTTCTCTTGATGCCATTTCGTTTGCTGGGGTCGGCAGGGAAAAAAGTAACAGGATCTTCCGTTCCTCTTATCGCAGTATTTCTGACTTTGTTCTGGGTATTAATTGAATCAACCATTTTCACCTATGTAACAACCCCGCTTGTGTTGGACACTCTTTCAAATATTACGGGTGAAAGAATAAATATAACCTTAATGAGGGTGGGTCTATTTACATTTTTATTCTTCATTGTATTAGGTAGTTATGCGGTGTTGTCTACATTTGTGGACTCCATAAAAGAAAAAAATGTATCACAAATTATAGGTATTGCTGCCATTGAGCTTATAGTGCTATTGGTAGAGGTCTTATTCCTATACAGAGAATTTGTTGATGCCCTTATTCCATGGTTCGCTATGTATGCCGAGGATTTTCAGATTGGGATACTGGGTATTTTGGCGATCTCGACTTTTGTTTGGTTTGGGATCCGGAGTTTGTCATGGTTTCTTTTCGCTTCTTATGGAACCCCGACCATCATGTCCATTATTCAGGGTAAAGGCATACAGGCTTCAAAAGGAAAAGAGTCGTCAGCTCCTAAAAAACTATCAGCCCAGATCTTTGATACCGATGATTACATGGAGAACATCAAAGAAAATATTGACTGGGTACAGGAAAAAGGAGATGAGCTAATACAAGCATTTATGCTTCCACCCTTGCAATTAATGGCTTCTGCGATCAATTTCTGCACGTTACTGGTGGCAAATCAGCATATGTTTGAGTTGCCCCTTACAGATATGGAGAGCCTAAAATATGCCGGAAATTTTATGCAGACCGAAAAGCCTGAGCAGGCTGATTCACGGAAAGAAAAAGCTGCTGCTAATTAATTTAAGAGAGGAAAGATCATGATTAATTATATGAGATCATTATTACTTATTGCAGGATTGTTGCTGACCGGTTGTACCACTTCAGATGAACCAAATCCCAGGCTTTCTATGTTCGTTGGGGTTGATGTCAGTGGTTCTTTTATTAATAGCGGGTATTATGAAAACTCTATGGAGTTTCTTTCTCATTATATATATGCTCATTTAAATGGAATTGGAGACTTGGAAGTGCCGAACGTATTATTTGTGAGCTCAATTGGCGGGGCAAATGAAGGCGAACCGAAAACCTTCTATCCAATTCAAACTTTTGAGAACAGAAGCATACCTGAGATCGAAGAAAGACTTCGAGAGATCTTCCCGAAAGAAGCTCAAAATCCATTTACGGATTTTAATGCGTTCTTAGAACAAATTGCCCTTACCATTCGCAATAAGAATTTATTACTGAGACCGGTATCTGTAGTTATGCTGAGCGATGGAATCCCCGATGTGATCAGAGATGGAGAGACAGACTATCGAAGCATTGACCTTTCTCCGCTGGAACGACTTTCAAGAAACATCACCATTCGGGTACTTTACACCGACGCAACCACCGGCCGAAATTGGCAAACTAAAGTTCCCCGGCGCAGAGTTAAGGTTTGGACGCAGGATGCGGAAGTAATGGAAACCTGGAATGACTCTACGCTCTATAATTCTGAACTACCCATTGAACAGCAACATCGTTTTGTGGAATGGATCGAAGACAACGTAGACTTCGGTGTTCGGGCTCGAAGAGTAGATTGATAAGGTTTTTTATTTCTTGTACTCCTTAAACTCACCGGCTGTTACTTTTCGGAAATACTCTATGGAGGCTTTTCTCACTTTTGGTGATAGCAATAAAGCAGAGATCATAGTAGGAACTGCCATCAGTGCAAACATTCCATCGATAAGATTAATTACTGCATCGAGGGAAGCCACAGCTCCGAATACAATGGAGAATACGTAAAAGTAATTGTACAGGTGTTGTTTATCTGCTCCGATCAAAAAGCCAAGACATTTGGAACCGTAGTAAGAATAGGAAAGCATAGAGCTTATACTAAAGGTAAATACGGAGATCATTAGCAGATATGTACCAATAGTTGGGAGTGCCTCATTAAAAGCATTTAATGTTAACGTAACCCCGTTTGCATCACTAGTTTGCCATACCCCGGTTACCAGTATGGCCAAAGCTGTCATGGTACAAACAATAAGGGTGTCGATGGCAGGTTCCATCATGGCCACCAATCCTTCTCGAACGGGCTCTTTGGTTTTAGATGCACCGTGTGCGAGCGACTCAGTTCCAATGCCGGCCTCATTTGAAAATGCTGCACGTTGAATTCCAATGATGATCAGCTGACCTACGGCACCGCCCATTACGGCTTTTCCGGTGAAGGCATCAGTTACGATCAGTCCTAAGTAATAGGGTACATCACCAATATGAACGGCCAGAATGAAAAGGACAGAAACAAAATAGATCACAACCATAGCAGGAACCAATTTAGAAGCTACTTTCCCGATCTTGGTAATACCGCCAAAGATCACCAAAGAAACCAGTCCCACCAGTGCAATTCCTGTGATCAGGTTTCCGGTGAAAGCCGCATCGGCTTCAACCCAACCATTGGGGATGTAAATGAAATCTCGTAAGATCTGTACTAGCTGATTGGTTTGAAAAATTGGTAGTGGTCCAAATAATCCGGCTAAGGCAAACAGATAAGCCAATGGCATCCACTTTTTGTTAAGACCTTCACGAATGACGTACATGGGTCCGCCCTGAATTTTGCCTTCAGAGTCTTCACCCCGATACATAATGGATAATGTACAGGTGAAGAATTTGGTAGCCATTCCAACGATGGCGCTCATCCACATCCAGAACAGAGCGCCCGGGCCTCCCATAAATATAGCTACAGCTACTCCGCTTATATTCCCCATTCCAACGGTAGAAGCAAGTGCGGTAGATAGCGCCTCAAAGTGATTGATGTCACCGGGATCGTCAGGATTGTCGTACTTCCCGCGAACCAGATCTATGGCGTGGAAAAAAAATTTGAAAGGGGTAAATCCGGAGTAGATCAGAAACCAAAGTCCGCCACCTACCAATAAAATAACGAGTGGATATCCCCACATGAAGGATGAAAAAGCTGCCAGGTATTCTTCGAGGAGTGCCAGGGTTTTGTCCGTTTTATTGTAATTAAGCGTTGAAACTAACTAACGAATAGTTAATTATCTAATGTTCGCAGAAAAAAGATAAAATCAGTACCGGGCGGATTCGCACCTGCTTTTCTTAAATGGCTTGCAATCTGGGCCCTATGATGTTGTCCGTGGATGGTAAGGTGAACCAGTATTTCTTCTACAGAGTTTTGGAATTCATCACCCTTTGTGTTTTTGTAACGGATGAGCTCTTCTTTACGTGAAACAAGGCTTTTTAGTTTTTTAGGTTGCTTATTCAGCAGGCCCTTCATTTCAGAGATAGATAGATCAGGCCAGATCTCATCGGGTAACGGGCGGTTGTTTATTCGGTTCATCCAAACTAATTGTGCAGACAACAGATGAGCAAACAGCTTTTTTATCTCTGCTTCAAACGCTGAATCATTAACTTTCTTTATGGCATTGAAAACACGGTGATTGGCCCATTCGTCGTAGTCCAGAAGTTGTTGTAGATCCATTTATCAAATTCCGTAAAACTTGGAGATCCCATTAATTACAAACTGTACTCCAATGGCCAATACAATGAAACCCATCATGCGGGTTATCACAGACATTCCTGAGCTTCCGATGTATTTAACCAGTTTTGGTGCTACTCTCAAAATCAGATAGGCTAATAATGCAGTCGCAAAAACGGCAAGTCCACTAATAATATAATCGGTGGCCCCCTGAGCTTCAGAGCCAAATCCAATTACGACCGCAATACTTCCTGGGCCGGAAAGAAGGGGCATAGCAAGGGGGCTGAATGAGACATCTTCTTTTTCCATGGCAGCTTCCTGATCTTTTTTAGTAAGCTTTTTCCCGCCATTGTCGGGGCTTAACATTGAAAAGCCGGAACGTACGATCACAAGTCCGCCCGCAATTTGAATGCCCGGAAGGCTTATTCCAAAGAAGCTTAGGATATAAGTTCCTATCAGTAAAAAAGTAATAAGCACAAAGAACATATATGTGCTTGCTTTGCGGGCGGTACGGGCTTTTTCGGCATCGGTGTTTCCCTCCATTAAAGAAATATATACGGGCATTGCCGCAAAGGGATTAACGACGGAGAAAAGTGAAGAAAAGCTAGCCGCAAACAATGCGAGTGCACTCATAAACAAGGTTGAAAAAGGTATTATTTCATTAAAGAATTGTTCCATAGCACCGATAAGATACGCACCTTTTAACCAAATTTTTAACAGTGTTTTTTAGGCTGAACAAAGCTTAACTTTTAGTTGTTATTTATTATTCTATTTTTGATTCCCTTAAAATTATTATCCCATGAGTACTATACAGCTTACTTCTTACGATCAAATAATTTCCGAAGCAGAAGACATTCTCAAGCGAGACGTAACGCGGCATGAAAAACTATTTGCCATCTGCGAGCTTCTTGCCGATGAGATCCCGACGTTTAGCTGGGTAGGTTTTTATTTACCCGATCCGGAGGGGAAAGAAGAGTTAGTACTTGGCCCTTTTGTTGGCCCGTCAACCAATCACACCAGAATACCTCATGGTAGCGGGATATGTGGACAGGTTGCGTTGAGCCATGAAACTTTTGTTGCTCAGGATGTAGAAAGTGAAGACAATTACCTTGCCTGTAGCGTAGATGTGAAATCTGAAATAGTCGTCCCAATAATGAAAGAAGGTGAATTCGCAGGGCAATTAGATATCGATTCCAACACAAAGAATTCCATCACTAAAGATCAGGAAGCGCTGTTGGAAGAAATTTGTGAGATGCTTACTGAGGAATTTTAATTATCCGGTTCCTGCTTTTTCAAATTCACGTTGATAGTGGGCATCTCTAACGCTGTGGTGACACTTGAGCTAAAGGTGAAGTCATTTTTAGCCAATATTTTATGGCATTCATTCATTATTTGAGACCTTGCCTCAGGTAATTCTACTTCGCCCGCAAAAGTGTTGATCCAAAATAAAACTTCAAGCTCTACGTGATTTGGAGTAAAGCCAGAGATTTGGATATTTGCGGCCGGTTGATCTAGCGTATTAGTATTTCCCCCAACGGTTTTGAGCAGTAATTTTCTCGCTTTTTGGAGATCATCGCCATAATCTATCCCTACGGTAAAATTGCCTCTTCGTAAGCCATCACGTGTAAAATTGTGCAGTGGGTTTTTATAAATAGTAGCACTCGGAATAAAAATATCGCAGCCATCAGCGGTTCGGATATGGACATCTCTGATCTCAATGCGTTTTACGACTCCGCGGATGCCGTTACTTTCGATCAAGTCACCTACATCAAATGAGCGGCTGAAGGAAAGAAAAAACCCGGCAAGTAAATTCTCACCGATTTCACGAAAAGCAAAACCAAGCACTACTGCCATCACTCCACCGGCTGCCAAAAAACTTGCGGCAACCTGAGTGAGTCCTACCAGATTCAGGGCAATAACTATTCCCAAAAGATTAAAGCCCCAGCGAATTAATCGCTTTATCAACCGGCTTTGTTTTATAGCTTTTGAGCGACGAATACCTAAAACTTTACCAACTCCGTTGCTGACCATCCGCCCGGCAATCATCAATAGTATGATGACAGCTATGGCGGCTAAAATTTGTGGAGCAGAATCAATGAGTCGTTGAATTTGAAGCTCGAAGCTTTCTCTCATAAAAAGTTTAATTTTCGGTTATAAGGCTCAGATCAGAAATGTGAAGATTAATACTGTGATTTACCCGCAGCCCAAAAGTACCACTCGTTTTCATATCAGAAGTATTCATAGAGGCTACTTCATCATCATTTATATAAAATGAAACATCGTTGTTAGATACATTGACTGAAAGTGTATTCATAACCGAGGAATTTTCGGTAACACCGGGCTCATATTTGATAATTGCACTGCTGGATGTCCAGCCCTGAAGCAATGCCGTTTCCATTCCCATTCTTTCTTTGATCAGGAATTCTCCGGTATTACGGATCAGAAAGTAGACATAGTACTGATCTTCTCCTTCAAGGTCTGAACCACCAAGAAAAACACCATATGCTTCCCGGTTTCTGTCGCCGGGTTCAAAAAAATGGAGTTCAGATTTTATAGTGAAATTTCCAGAAGCGGTATTTGCAGGATGATAAAAAATACCTGCAGGACCTGTTGTAATGTGCCATCCAGGAGTCATATTTACAAAGTAAATGTCAGCTGAATCAGGGTCAGAACTAATAACTACCTCAGGCATTTCATGATCGAGGTGAACTTCCCATCCTTCCGGCACTTCAAGGTTTGTCCCTTGCGGCATATTTGGATCGGGGCGATCTTGAGCCAATGCAAAAGAGGAATAAAGCGTCCCTATTAAAACTAAGCTAAGTACTGTTTTCATATCGTAAACCCTCTATTTTTTGTTAACCAACTTCAGGGATTATACGATAATTGGCGGAATAGGTGAAATTTGCAGGGAAATAATGCGGCTCAATAACGACTATAGAGTCGGGTCCATTTTTTTGACCTGTTTTTGTGTTGAGTTTCGCATAGTTAAATGATGCATAAGCGTCATTTAACTTAAATGCAGAGAAAATGGAAACAAGAGATACTTACCTAAAAACAGTACTTACATTGGGGCTATGTTTACTCATAGGCTCTTTTACAAATATTAATGCACAACAGGATGAGTTCTGGGCCGATGATTTTGGCACAGTGGGAGCTTTGGGGCCCAATATTGCTAATACGATTGTTTGGGAAACCTTGAGTACCCCAGAAGGTGTATATGCCGGTGGTACCTTTACTTACATGGATGGCATAAAGGCTTCGGGAATAGCACTCTGGGATGGTACAGAATGGTCCCCGCTTGGAAGTGGAATAACCCAGAGTGGTGGCGGTTCTCCGTTTGTATATGCTATCTATAAAGATGGTGATAACATCTATGTGGGTGGTTTATTCGATATGGCCGGTGGAATACCTGTAAATAATATTGCGGTATGGAATACTGCAGATGAAGAATGGTCCGCTCTTGGAGATGGTGCTGATGATGTTGTATACACACTTGTGAAAGAAGGGAATAACCTATATGCCGGAGGAGAGTTTTCAAATGCAGGGGGTAATTCAGCGATTAATGTTGCCGTATGGAATACCGGTGATGAGTTATGGACAGCTCTTGGAAGTGGTACAGATGGAAGAGTAAATGATCTGGAAATAATCGGCGGCTTATTGTATGCAGGAGGCAACTTTAGCAATGCAGGAGGTAGTGCTGCTGCAAACCTTGCAACCTGGAATGGAACTACCTGGGCTGAGTTTGAGGGCGGTACGGATGCCCGAGTTCGTGAAATTGCGGCCGTTGACACCTCTATTTATATCGGTGGAGATTTTGGACAGGTGGATGGAAATTCAGCAAGCTTTATTGCACGGTGGGATGGTTCTGCCTGGAACTCTTTATCTACTGAACCCAATGATGATGTTTATACCATAAAAGGAACACCTGAAGGAGTACTTGTGGGGGGGACCTTTACCCAGGTTGGTATTTCAGAAGCATCGGGAATAGCACGCTGGACCAATAATGGATGGGAAACCCTAAATCAAGAATTGGTATACGATTTTGGCACCGTTAGTGCTGTTGTTTCTGTCTCAGAAACTCAAGCAGGAGAATATCTCATCGGTGGACTTTTCTCGAAAACGTCAAATCTGTCACTTAATAATGTGGCTTTATTGAATAGTAGCCTTGATATTAGTCAGCCTAGTTCTTTGGGTTCAGCAAACGGAATTGTAGGATTAATCTATGATACCGATGCTGAAGGTGAAAATGTTTATGCAGCAGGTATTTTTGGAACCGCTCAAGGAGCTGATGCGAATAACGTCGCCCATTGGGATGGCAGCCAATGGAGTGCCCTCGGAGAAGGAACAAATGGAGAAGTAAATGAAATATTAGTTGCGGATGGGATGGTATATGTTGGTGGTAGCTTTACCGAAGCCGGCGGCAACCCTGCCAATAACATAGCTGTCTGGAACATAGCAAACCAAGAATGGTCTGCATTAGGAGATGGTACAGATAATGATGTACAAGCCCTGTTAAAAGTTGGAGACAACCTTTTTGTAGGTGGTAGATTTTCTAATGCCGGAACGACTGCTGCTGAAAATATTGCCATGTGGGATACGGATGCATCAACCTGGTCAGCACTTGGAGCTGGGGTTGACAACGATGTTAATTCACTGGCTACCATAGGAGGAAATCTTGTGGTGGGTGGATCTTTTAGTAATGCCGGTGGTAATTCCGCCAATCACGTTGCCACATGGAATGGTTCTAGCTGGAATACGCTTGCAGGAGGAACAGATGGAGATATCGAAACCCTTCATGTAGCAGATACGCTCTTGTATGTTGGTGGATCTTTCAGTAATGCAGATGGCTCTACGGCTAGTAATATTGCGGTATGGAATAATACGGATGAAGAGTGGTCTTCTATAGGCACGGGGTTGGATAACACGGTTGCAACCATTACAACTGTGGGAGATGCTCTTTATGCCGGGGGAAGTTTTCAGAATGCCGGACTTACTGAAACAGCCCTTGTTGCTAAATGGGACGGGTCTACCTGGTCTTCTTTGGGAAGTGGTATCTCGGATGATCTAGCCGGTGGTGGTGTAGTAGCCACTTTTTCCGTGACATCCGATGAGAAACTATACGTTGGAGGACTATTTGTAGAAGCAGGTAACAAGCCTTCCACTAGTTTCACATACTGGGACTTAAATCCAACGGCTGTTTCCAATGAAACCGATCCGGAGATTGCTTCTGATTTTTCATTAAGTCAGAATTATCCAAACCCATTCAACCCAACCACTAACATTACGTACAATGTTCCTTCGCAGGGTAATGTTACCTTGAAGGTGTTCAACATGCTTGGGCAGGAAGTGGCAACGTTGGTAAATGGAGTCAGATCTTCAGGAGACCATACGGTTACTTTTGATGCTTCCAAACTTTCGAGTGGGATGTATATTTACCGATTGAATGCCGGTAATACTTCTTTAACCAAGAAAATGATGCTGATTAAATAACAGCTGTATATTTAAATTAAAGAATAAGTCATTTAACACCATCCAGATCATCTGGATGGTGTTTTTTATTGGGTCTAATAATTAATTTTTTTTTACTAAAACTTTATAAAAGAAAGGCAGTCAAGTCAGAGCCAATCTACAATTTGATCTTTCTTTTCTACTCCCACCAAAACTAAGCTAAGTACTGTTTTCATATCGTAAACCCTCTATTTTTTGTTAACCAACTTCAGGGATTATACGATAACTGGTGGAACAGGTGAAATTTACAGGGAAATAATATGGCTCAATAACGACTATAGAGCCATTTTCATTTTTTTGACCTGTTTTTGTGTTGAGTTTCGCATAGTTAAATGATGCATAAGCGTCATTTAACTTAAATGCAGAGAAAATGGAAACAAGAGATACTTACCTAAAAACAACACTTACTTTGGGGCTGTGTTTACTCATGGGCCTTTTTGTAAATTTAAATGCACAGGATCCCGATGACGAATTCTGGGCCGATGATTTTGGCACCGTGGGTGCTTTTGGACCCGAATTTGTTGAAACAATTGTTTGGGAAACATTGAGTACTTTTGAGGGTGTATATGCGGGAGGTAATTTTACCTATATGGATGGCATAAATGCATCCGGAATAGCACTTTGGGATGGCTCGGAATGGTCTCCGCTTGGAGATGGAGTAACAAATAGTGCCGGTACCCCAAATGTTTATGCCATATATAAAGATGGTGATAATATTTATGTGGGTGGTGAATTTGATATGGCCGGCGGAATACCTGCAAATAATATTGCGGTATGGAATACTGCAGACGAAGAATGGTCCGCTCTTGGAGGTGGTGCTGATGATGTTGTAAACACACTTGTCAAAGAAGGAAATAATCTTTTTGCCGGAGGAGAATTTTCAAATGCAGGGGGTAATTCAGCCAATCATATTGCCAGGTGGAATACCGGAGATGAAGAATGGTTCGCTCTTGGGGCGGGAATAAATGGTGCGGCACGTGATATGGAGATCATAGGTGGCCTGTTGTATGTAGGGGGTAGCTTTAGCAGTGCCGGCGGTAATGCAGCTGCAAATCTTGCAACCTGGAATGGTTCTTCCTGGAGTGAGTTTGAAGGAGGTGCTGATAGCCATGTTCGGGAAATTGCCGCCATTGACACATCGATTTATATAGGTGGCGATTTTGGACAGGTGGATGGAAATTCAGCAAGCTTTATTGCACGGTGGGATGGTTCTGCCTGGAACTCTTTATCTACCGAACCAAATGAACGGGTTAATACCATAAAAGAAACAACAGAAGGAATACTTGTAGGTGGGGAATTTACCCAGGTTGGTATTTCAGAAGCATCAGGAATAGCACGCTGGACCACTAATGGGTGGGAAACTCTTAGTGAAGAACTAGAGTATGACTTTGCAAGCTTTACCTGGGTTTTAAGTGTCTCAGAAGTTGAAGAAGGCGAATACCTTATAGGCGGATTATTCTCGAAAACTTCAAGTCAACCACTTAACAGTGTGGCATTACTGAACAGTAGCCTCGAGATCAGTCAGGCCAGTTCCCTGACTTCCGCAAATGGTATTATAGGAATTGTCTATGATACTGAAACGGATGGTGAGGATGTTTATGCTGGCGGTATTTTTAGTACTGTTGAAGGAGCTGATGTAAATAACGTTGCACGCTGGGATGGAAGCCAATGGAACGCCCTGGGAGAGGGAGTTAATGGAACCGTATATTCTGTATTAGTTGCGGATGGGATGGTTTTTGTTGGCGGTGAGTTTGACGAAGCCGGCGGCAATCCTGCCAATAACATAGCTGCATGGAGCATAGCAAACCAGGAATGGTCTGCATTAGGAGATGGTACAGATAATCAGGTCTGGTCCCTAATACAAGTTGGAGATAACCTATTTGTAGGGGGTAGTTTTTCTACTGCCGGAACGACTGCTGCTGAAAATATTGCCATGTGGGATACGGATACTTCAACCTGGTCAGCACTTGGAGCTGGGGTTGATGGGGATGTATATTCATTGACTACCATGGGAGGTAATCTTTTAGTTGGCGGAAATTTTTCTAATGCCGGTGGTAATTCTGCGAATAATCTTGCAACTTGGAATGGTTCTTCCTGGAGTGAATTTGAAGGAGGAACAGATGGATTCATCCAAACTCTCCATGTAGCAGATACGCTCTTGTATATTGGTGGGTCTTTCAGTAATGCAGATGGCTCTACGGCCAGCAATATTGCTGTTTGGAATGGTACAGAATGGTCTTCATTAGGACCCGGGCTGGATAACTTCGTTGCAACCATTACAACTGTGGGAGATACGCTTTATGCGGGAGGGTTTTTTCAAAATGCCGGTCTAACAGAGACAGAAGCTGTTGCTAAATGGGATGGGACATCCTGGTCTTCAATGGGAAGTGGTATGACAGAGAGCTTTGTAAGCATTGGGGGTGGTGTAATAACTTTTTCGGTGACTTCTGATGAAAAACTATATATAGGTGGAGCTTTTGCAGAAGCGGGCTTTAAACCCTCTTCCAGTTTTACTTATTGGGATCTAAGTCGAACGGCTGTTTCAAATGAATCTGACCCGGAGATTGCTTCTGATTTTTCATTAAGTCAGAATTATCCAAACCCATTCAACCCAACCACTAAAATTACGTACAATGTTCCTTCGCAGGGTAATGTTACCTTGAAGGTGTTCAACATGCTTGGGCAGGAAGTGGCAACGTTGGTAAATGGAGTCAGATCTTCAGGAGACCATACCGTTACTTTTGATGCTTCCAAACTTTCGAGTGGGATGTATATTTACCGATTGAATGCCGGTAACACTTCTTTAACCAAGAAAATGATGCTGATCAAATGATCTAAACATCTCACAATTTAAGAAGAGTAATTTAAACGCCATCCGGATTAAACGGGTGGCGTTTTTTTATGGTCACGAAATAGAAAGGCAGGTTCCTGATACTTAAAAGTATCAGTCCAAAATGAAGAGAGTAAGTTCAGAGCCAATCCACAATTTGATCTTTTTTCTCTACTTCCACGTACTTCTCAAATATCTCGTGCAGGCTTGAGTCTTTTTGAAGCTCTTTTCGGCTTATTGAATCCAGGTAGGCCTTGATCTTGCCCTCGTGAAGGATGGCGATGTCATCACAAAGGTTTTCAACTACCTCCAGAATGTGGCTTGTAATTATAATGGTAACGCCTTTATTCTTAAGGCGTCGGATCACATTTTTCATTCTTTCGATGGAAATAACATCAACCGACTCAAAGGGTTCATCCAAAAGAAGGAGTTTCGGTTCAAGCAGTACAGCGGTTACAAAAGCTAATTTTTTACGGCTGCCGGAAGAAAGTTTATTTACTTTGATCTTGGCAAAATCCTTGATGTCAAAATAATCCATCAAAGAATATGCTTTTTCGATGAGGCCATCTTTTTTTACTTCGTAAATATCACAGATATATTCAATGAACTCTATGCTGCTGAATTGCTCAAATAAAAGTGGTGGTTGCAGGACGGAGGCTGTCAGCCTTTTGATCTCCAGTTCGTTGCTATCCTTAAGTTCCATTCCGTGGATCATGATATCACCATCCTCGAAACTGAGTAACCCCGTAAGTACGCCAATGAGCGTGCTTTTTCCGGCACCATTTGGTCCTATCAACCCAAAGATCGTGCCTTTTGGAATATCAAGGTTCAGGTCTTTGAGGACGGGTTCATCCTCATAGCTTTTTACTAGTTTGTTGATCTCTACAGCTCGTTCCATAATCTGATTAATACTCGATTTTTAAATAGGGTAACCAAAACATCCATGTGTCGCCAAAGGTAAATGCCCATGATCACAATAACCGTACCCATAATGGTAAGCCGATACCACTCAAGTCCGTTCAAAGGAACGAAAACCAGATATCCCATTGAAAAAATGAGAAAGGAAATGGCAAAAGTAACTTTTTGTGGGATGATCGGGTGCTTATAACTAAACGATGAAAAGGTTGCCTTTTGGTATTGAAAGTAGGAACTCCACACAAAAAGCAGCATGAACATCAGGAAGAAAAAAGTGTTTGCAACAAAAATTTGAAGGGGTGAACCGATCTCAGGAATTACCAGAAGTTCAAAAACAGTGATCAGATAAAAGACCAGCAGCGGAAGTACAATAACGCCCAAAAATCGTTCTTTAAGCTGTTTTTCAAGGTTGATGGGAAACTGAATATGCAGCAGAAATTCCCGGTTTTCATATCCATACATATTTGCCATACCCATAGCTAAAAGAGCAACAGGAATGCCGGCTAGAATAGTTGGGATCAAAATGGTTTGCGCGATCTCAAAATCTACATTTAACAGCAGTGGCACGTATACGATCGGGATGATGGTCAGGGTTAAAACCTGAAGCCGGTTGTAGGGATGCTTCATCACATAGAAATAATACTTTCCGGCATTTCGCCCCATGATCTTACGTAAAACTCTCCATAAGAGGCTGCTTTCTTCTTCTGCTTTTTTAAGCCCAGGATTTAAAAGCCCCTCTTTGGTTTTGTTGAAATGATCGATGACCGTCAGAGTTATCAAAACAACGGAGAAAAAGAAAATGATAGTCGCGTTTAACCACCCATAATATACTGTTACAGACTGGATCAGCAATCCACCCGGCAGCCAGGATAGAAACGCGTTCACCGTTTCAACTTGTGGGACAAACTCAGCAAAGATCTGACTGGAGTTAGAAGCAAAAAGTGAAATCATCTGGAATAGCCCAAATACCAGGACAAAAAATCCTATGACCACCGCAATAAACCGTTTCTCAACCACACGAATAAAGCGGTGCTTAATAGAATAGATGATCACGTAATTCAAAGCAACCGCTGCAATGGCAACCGGGATCTGGAAGGCGTAATCAACCTGAATGAGTAAAAAGACCAGCCAGGTAAAGTTGTAGATAATGTTTACCGGGTGACAAAACCCGATGAGGGTCAGATACTTGGCAAGTCGGTTTAAAGGGAACCCAAATCCCAGCAGTTTTCGGTTCTCCTCAATATTGAGAAGTCGCATGTTAGTGAATGAGAAATGCATCACCCAGAATGCATTACCAAAGACCAAAAGAATAAAGGAATAAATATCAGGGGTAAGCCAGGGAAGCTGAACCTCCATCCAGGGATCGCTGTCCATCAAAACTACGATGATCGCGGTACCGATCAAGTTTACCAGCATGATCCCTAAAAATAAGATATACCCGATCGTTAACAACAGCTGAAAGCGATTCAGGTTGGAAATGAAGATGCGCCAGTTTAATGATAGCAGGCGGTAAAACAATGCTTTTTAGGGGTTTAGTGAGGGTAATTTAAATCAGGACGAATATTATAAAATAAATCAACTGATTTATCTATTTGAAAATTCAAATTAATAAAAACTAAAAACATCGGGTGAAAGGTGAAAAAGCGGGCTTAGTTTTCAACCAGCTTTAAAAGCTCATCAGGCACATCAATATCCATTCGCAACATCTGAGAAGCGTGTGTTTTACCCTGGGCATCGAGTTTAAGAGACACAGTTCCGCCACCTCCTAAACTTTCATTCAGGATAAAATTAAGTGCTCCGATCTTTGGCAGTTCATATCGTTCAACATCTCCTTTGCAAACATGCTTCATATGTTCTTTGACCCGGCTGGTGGTGAGCTTATCTTTCAGAAAGGGGTAGATCTCAGGGTGTCGGGCAATGATTCCCACATTACTTCCATTTCCTTTATCGCCGCTGCGACCGTGTGCTATTTTCAGAAGTTTTACCGTTGGCATGATGAATAAATTTTAGGCTTAAATTTCGAATAAAGATAACGGGTTTGGGGTGAGTTCACAAAGCAGTTATTTTGAAAACGGTCTGGTCAATTTAATCCGAGAGGTAATACACCACCGTAGAAACAACCCGGACATTCTTGATGTGAGGGTTATTGTTATCACGCGGTGAAATACTGAATTGTCCCTGATAAGCAGTTTTGATCTTGCCAAGTTCACTATTGGAATCTTCAGCAAATTTCTCGGCCACCGCACGTGCCTCTTTGGTGGCGGCCTCGATCATTTGCGGCTTGATCTCATTCAGGCTGTTGAAGATATACTCCGGCTTCACCTGATATTCGTCGCCAGAAAGTGTGATTCCCTGTTTCCCAAGATCAGCAAGCTGACTCATTACTTCCCGAACCTGCTCCACGTTTTTAGAATAAATAGTTACGGTTTGATCGGCTACAAATCTGAATTGAGCATCATTTTGGCCACCCCATCGCTGGGCTGACTTGTCTGTTACCAGGGGAGTTGAAACCGAGATCTCATCTTCACTGATCCCACGGTCAGTCAAGAACGTACGTACTTTCTCAGCACTGCTTTCAAGGTTGTCATAAATTTCTGTAAGCTGATTACTTGCCTCAGTAAACTGAATGGGCCAGATTACTACATCAGCTAAATGCTCTTCTTCAGCCAAACCTTTTACGGTAACCGTTCGCTCGTATTCCTTAAATGTGATGGCTGCATTTCCAAGAATGAAACCGAATGCCACCAATCCCAAAAATATGGAAGCCCCGATAATGATCAACCCGCGATTATTTTCTGATTTCATAATGTTTGACTTAAAAATTAGTTGTGTAGATAAATAACAAAATACCCACTATTAGATAATAACTGAGAAAGCTAAATATTGTTTCAACAGTTACTTAAAACTAAAATCCAACACTCAGGAATCGAATCACGCTCTTTCCGCTAGTTCAAGCCAAACAAGTTCTTTTTCTTCAAGTTTTTCTTTTAGGTTTTCAAAGTTCTGAGATAACTCACTCAGTTCCTCATATCCGAGATCACCCTTACTTATTTTTTGTTCAAGCACAGATTTCTCTTCTTCTAACTTCGCGATCTCCTTTTCAAGCTTATTAAACTCTCTTCGCTCATTGTAATTAAGGCTTTTGGATGAGCTGCTTTCTTTCTCAGTGTTATTTTCTTTTGGCTTTTCTTGTTTGGGTGTTTCTTTTTTAGGGGATGAAGACATGCTTTCCAGCATCTTTTCCCGGTATTCATCATAGGTGCCGTGAAAATCTTTGATCTCTCCCTGTCCTTCAAACACAAAATAATGATCGACCAGTTTATCCATGAAAAAGCGATCGTGAGAAACGATGATGAGGCATCCGCCAAAATTCATCAGGAAATCTTCCAGCTTGTTCAGGGTGAGAAGGTCAAGGTCGTTGGTAGGCTCATCAAGGATCAGGAAATTAGGGTTTTTTATGAGAACCATCATCAGCATAAGCCGGCGCTTTTCACCACCACTGAGTTTTTCAACAGGGGTATATTGCATCTTTCCGGGGAACATAAAATGTTCCAGAAACTGTGAGGCCGTGATCTTATCGCCATTGGCCAATTCAATAACTTCTGCTACCTCTTTGATCACTTCGATCACCCGCTTGGACTCATCGATCGGAATTCCCTTTTGTTGGTAGTGCCCAAATACGATGGTTTGTCCGGTTTCTATAGTTCCGGAATCAGTTTTTTCTTCTCCCATCAATATTTTCAGGAAGGTGCTTTTTCCAACACCGTTCTTGCCAAGAATTCCGATACGTTCACCCTGTAAGAACTGGTAGCTGAAATCATCCAGGATCACCGTATCATCAAAAGACTTAGACAGGTTTTCAACCTCCAGCACCTTGCCGCCCATGCGACTCATATTTACATCCAGCTGAAGCTCCGTTTCTTCCCGGGCAGAAGTGGCTTTATCTTTAGTATCGTAAAAAGCCTTTATGCGCGATTTTGATTTCGTGGTTCGCGCTTTGGGTCCGCGGCGCATCCACTCCAATTCCTTCTTCATCAGTTTGCCTGCCTTGGCAACTTCGGTGGCCTCGACCTCTTCCCGTTCAGCCTTTTTCTCCAGGTAATACTCGTAATTGCCTTTGTGATGATAAAGCGTACCGTAATCTAGTTCCAGGATATGATTACAGACACGGTCCAGGAAATAGCGATCGTGAGTTACCATGAGAAGTGTCATGGCGCTTTTGGCAAGATACTGTTCCAGCCACTCGATCATCTCAACATCAAGGTGGTTTGTTGGCTCATCCATGATCAAAAGATCAGGAGCATCTAAAAGTACAAAGGCCAGGGCCACCCTTTTCCGTTCACCACCCGAAAGAGAAGCAATTGATTGATCCAGATCGTGAATACTCAGTACGCCCAGAATTTGCTCCATTTGTTGTTCCACATCCCAGGCATCGGCAGCGTCCATGGCTACCGAAGCTTTTTCAAATTCCTTCTGTGTTTGCGGGTTGAAGTCTTCGGCCTGAGCATGAACGGCTTTGTCATACCTCTGCACCACTTTGATCTTATCAGAATTACCCTTTGCAATGAACTCGCTGATGGTCAGCTTTTCATCCATTTCCGGTTCCTGAGCCAGGTATCCGATCTGAATACCTTTTTGTGTCATAACCTCGCCCGAGTCCGGTTCCATCTCTCCGGCAAGAATTTTCAGTAAAGTAGATTTCCCGGTGCCATTGGGGGCGATCAGGGCGGTTTTATCACCTTTGGAAAGGCCAAAAGTCAGGTCGTCAAAAAGTGGCTTAATTCCAAAACTCTTGGAAAGGTTTTCGGTGGAAAGGTAGGTCATGAATTATTAGGGTAGAACGTGATACTTAGGTCTCTTATGATGAATTTTTAAAATACGAATAAAAGGCGGGGAATATCGAATATTCAAATAAGGAATATTTTGGGGGTAATAGCAGGGTGGATAAGTTGGATTAAGTTTAACATGGAAATCACTGGTTTTTGCTGATCAAGCTGAGCCAAATGATGGTCATCTTTTACAATTTTCTAAGTTGGTTGCACCAGATGAATCTGAGCAAAATATTTGGATTGAATATGAACTTACATCTGTTTAAAGTATTGGGAATAAATAAAGATGAACGTGAATTATAAAGATCCCCCAAATTTTAGAAATCAGGATGGTGAAGAACGCTCGGTTGGATTCGAGTTTGAGTTCACCGGTGTGGAAATGAAAGATGCCGCATCTATGGTAGTAGACCTATATGGTGGAGATATCGAGCAGGTCAGTGGCTATGAGTATGCAGTAAAGAGCACAAGATTTGGTGATTTTTCTGTGGAGTTGGATGCCAGCCTGTTTCTGAACAAGAAATATGAGAAAGTACTCAACACCTTGGGTTTGGATGTAGATAAGCTCAAAAATAAAGACAAACTGGAAGATACCCTCCGGGAAATGGCCTCCACCGTAGTCCCTTTTGAGATCATTACTCCGCCTGTTCCGGTTTCAAAACTAAGCGAAATGGATATCCTGGTAGACAAACTTCGGGAATGGAAAGCCAAGGGAACGGGAAGTTCCTTCTTTTATGCTTTCGGACTTCACTTGAATCCTGAAGTACCGGAACTATCAGCTGAGAGCTTGATCCGTCATCTCAAAGCATATGTGATGCTGGATGCCTGGATAAGAAAAGATGCTGATATCAATATCGCCCGAAAATTGACGCCTTATATCAACGAATATGATATGGAGTATATCAGGTACATTTTGCGGGCAGAATATCAACCAAGCCTGGAAACGTTGATCAAGGATTACTTCAAATTTAAGAACTCCAGAAATCGGCCTCTTGATATGCTCCCGGTGTTTATGTTTATGGACAAAGATTTGACCGAAAAGTTATTGAAGGAAGAACTGACCTCTGCCCGCCCAACCTATCACTATAGGTTACCGAATTGTTCGATCGAAGACGTGAACTGGTCTTTGGCAGATGAGTGGAACCGGTGGGTGTTGGTGGAAGAACTAGCGAATGATAAAACAACACTGGATCAATATTCAAGAGCATTTCTAAGTATGGACGACAGATCAGTTTTCAGCATAAAGAAAAAATGGATAAAATTGATGGACAGGTGGGTAAAAAATGTTAGATAGACAGCCGGTAATTGGGGTTACAGGACCAAATGAAGGAGGGCAGGCCGCGTGGCTTTTTACGGCTCTTTCGGTAATTATTGCAGGCGGAAAGCCGCTCCGAATCACTCCTGATATGCCCCGAAGTATAGATCAGATCGATGGATTGATCATGGGGGGAGGAGCGGATGTGGAACCCTTAAAATATGGACAACAGCGTGTAGAGCGAGCCATACTTGCCAGAGATAAACGGACTATTTTTGAATGGCTGCTTTCTATTTTATTCTTCCCCGTTTATTGGCTGGCCCGTTATTTTCAGCATACCAAACGTTCTCCTGTTGATCTCGAGCGGGATGAGCTAGAGCTTAAATATCTCTCTGAATCTATAGATCGAAGCATGCCGGTGTTGGGAATTTGCAGGGGAATGCAGCTGATGAATGTACATTTTAAAGGAACGCTCCATCAGGACATTCGGGGATTTTACGGGGAGAAATCACAAGTGTCATCGATCTTCCCTAAAAAGAGGATCGTTATTAAAGATGAGACCAAACTTTGTAAAATTCTTCAAACTGATATTTGTAATGTAAATGCACTTCATAATCAGGCTATTGATGAGCCGGGCGAGGGAATTATAATTGCCGCGAAGGAACTTAATACAAAAGTTCATCAGGCTATCGAACACCGTGACTTTCCCTTTGTGATCGGAGTGCAGTGGCATCCTGAATATCTTATGCAAATAGCCCGTCAGCGAAATATCTTTAAAGAACTTGTGAAAACGGCAGCCAAGCCCAGTTAATATAACTTTAGTTTGAATGAGGTAGCTTTACTTAATGGTCATTTCGCGGCGAATGCCCGAAATTTCATTGTTTTATAGGGACTCAACAGCTGATTCTATAGTACTAATTAGATTCCCGTTTGCACGGGAATGACCAAGCAGGCGTTTTAGCATGCTAAGACTTAATTTTTATCTTAAACCGACATTAATATAAGATCCGTGTTTTGATGGTGTGTTTTACTTTCGCCATCTCTTCAAGAATACGTTCGTCATATTGCTTATCTACGTCCAGCACAACATAGCCAATATACTCATTGGTCTTGAGGTACTGCCCAAGGATATTGATATTCATTTTCGAAAGCAGGTTATTTATCTCTGAAAGTACACCGGGTTTGTTCTCATGAATATGAAGAATACGATGAGCATCTTTTTGTTTGGGAAGATTTAGCGGTGGTACAGTATGTGAACCAACAGTTGTTCCGTCATCAATTAAGTTGACCAGTTTTGTGGAAACATCAACTCCGATATTGTATTGTGCTTCTAACGTAGAGCCACCGATATGGGGAGTTAGAATAACATTGGGGATATTCTGTAATTCCGTTTTAAAAGGATCACCTTTTGATTCTGGCTCTTCAGGATACACATCAATTCCTGCTCCGGCAATATGCTCCGATTCCAAAGCTTCTTTAAGGGCGTGTATCTCCACAACGGAACCGCGGGATAGGTTTAAGAGAATGCTCCCTTTTTTCATTTTTGAAAGGGTATCTGCATCCATCAGGTTTTTTGTGCTGGGAGTAGCAGGAACATGTAAAGTAACAATATCTGATTGCTCAAGAAGATCATCCAGCGATTCGATTCGGGTAGCGTTACCCATCGGGAGTTTTGGCTCTATATCATAATATAATACATCAAAACCCATATTTTCGGCCAGTACAGATACCTGGGACCCAATGTGTCCATATCCAATAATCCCCATTTTCTTACCCCGAACCTCATAACTATCCTTGGCATCTTTTAACCAAACACCATCATGGGCTTTCTTATCCCGTAAGGGAATCTTGCGCATTAACATGATAGATTCAGCGATCACTAATTCCGCAACTGAACGGGTGTTTGAGTAGGGGGAATTGAACACAGTGATACCTGCCTGCATCGCGGCATCAAGATCTACCTGATTAGTGCCAATACAAAAACATCCAATAGCTTTTAACTTGGATGCTTTTTCAATCACTTTCTTAGTGATTTGTGTTTTTGAACGAATTCCGATGAGCTGAACATCTTCGATATTCTCCAGTAATTCTTCTTCAGTCCAGGCTACATCATATGTTTCAACATTGACAAAATGATGTTTTGTAAAGTTTTCCACTGCTTTAGGATGAATGCCCTCCATCAGTAAAACTTTGATCTGTTCTTTTGGATAAGAAAGGTCGTCTTTGGCGTCAGTCATAAAATGAATTGTAATGAGTAAGAGAGTGAGCGCCTAAGGTAAAAAACATTTCTGTCTTTTATGACTTACTGTAACAAGAGGAAAAGATTTATTTGAAAGAGTACAAGCTGCAGATAGATTACCTACCCTGAACCCGTTTTCTCAAATTCATGCTGGTTTTATACTGCTTGTTTTGGCGAACCAAATGCAGCTCCATTTCTTCTCCTTCATCATATTCCCGCATAAGAGCCCAGGCGTGCATTTCGCTGGTTACGCGCTCATCCCCAATTTGGACGATCACATCGCCGGGCATAATACCGCATTCATAAGCAGGTCCGCTTTTATTTACTTCAGTGACAAACAAACCAAGCACCCTGGGAATATTGGGATGCTGCATAATTAATTGCCGCGTTACAGGAACAAAGTTCATGCCCGGATCATAATCCAGTGAAACAGTCCCGGATTCTCTCAGTTGACCAATGATCTTCTGAACCCGATTACTTGGTATAGCAAATCCCAATCCAACAAACCCGCTGCTGGTGCCTCCGGTAAAAATGAAGGTATTAACACCCATTACTTCCCCATTACTATTTACAAGCGGGCCACCGGAATTACCGCGGTTAATGGCGGCGTCGGTCTGAATCATTTCTATATACACACGGGGATCCTGGGGATCGGGGCGGAAGTCACGTTCTTTGGCACTAACAACACCTACGGTAACGGAAGCCTGCCCATCTGAAAAAAGTCCAAAAGGGTTTCCCATAGCGATGCTCCATTCACCAACCATAATTTCATCAGAGTCCGCAAAAGTAACGTAGGGAAAAGAAGCACGGTCTCCTTTGATCTGAAGCAATGAAAGATCAGCAAGCTCATCCGAACCAACCAGCTCAGCTTCATAGCTGTTGCCATCAGATAAAGCTACCATGATGGTTTTTGAGTTTTTACTGGCCACATGTTCGTTAGTAACAATCAGCCCGTCTTCACTGATTATAAAGCCGGAACCCACACTTTGCACTTCTCGCTGAACGGGTACATCAAAATAGCGAAAAAAAAAGGAGTCAAATTCACGGGTGTACCCTTGCTGCAGCTCAGTAACGGTGATACTGACGATGGCAGGTCCGGCCTCCTCAACGGCATTGGTGATAGCATTTCGCCGGGTATTATCAACAGAAATTTGTTGAGAAGCTGATGGTGTCTGGATCTCTGCCTCAGCCTCAGCTTCAATATCAGTAACATCACTTAAAGCGGTAGAAGACCCCAGTGATGCAACAGGTGTGGGCGATTTCTGGTCGGCATCATGTTCAGGTAAACAACCAGTAGATAAAAATACCATCAACAAAATTGTAACAAATCTGGCCATGTGAAACTCAGCTTTTAAAACGTCTAAGGGGTGATAGGTAAAAGGATTAGTTCAACGAAGAATAATTCGATCCATTGCCTTGGGATAACATCTAAAGATCTTTATACAAACGCCATAAGATGGTTCCAATTTGCATCATCAAAATAGATGTAAGCTTAAATTCTTTGCTGGTAAAAACTCGCTTTCTCTTCAATACTACATATCCGAAAAGCGGTGTTCCAGGGGGAATCTTCATTTTGTTCTTGATGAGTTCTTTTTCAGTCAAAGCAAATAGCGGGATTCCGATCTCAGCAGGTAAACCTTCTTCTTTCGACATTTGGGGTAAAATTCCCTTGTCTGAAGTAAATACGTTATTGACCAGATAAGGCCGTTTTTGCTCTAATACCAATTTAAATGTGGGTTCTTCTTTAAGGTCTTTTGGGCCGTAGCGCCTAGGCAATTGAACTCCATTAGACAACAGCATTTGAACATTATCACCGTTGATGGTCCAAAAAGAAAGGTGATCGGTCTCCAGCTTTTGGCCCAATGTTTTGGTGAGTTTTTGAGTAGTGGAAACAAAATCACCCGAAGAAACCTCAAAAAGTAAACTTTTGGTGATCTCCTTTTTGTCGTAGCTAAGCTCTTCAGGCAGGTCAGGAATATCAACATTCGTTACCAGCTTCATTCTGATGCGGGTCAGTAACTCTTCCCTGTCAGAATTGAATAATGCTTTATCAATGAAATCGGCTGCGCCCAGTCCAAGTGCCTTTTGTTCTTTTTCCACAGAAGGAAGGCTGGTCATAATGAGAAAAGGGATGTTCTTTTTATCGGCATCAGCAGTCAGTGATTCTAAAAACTCAAGACCCGTCATTCCCGGCATATGGATATCCGATAGAATAAAATGTACCGGCTGAGAGGCCAGTATATTAATACCTTCTTGTGCAGATTTGGCATTCACCACATTGTATTCATCGCCTAAAAGACTTTTAAGCATGATATGCATTGGGGGGTCATCATCAATAACCAATAATGTGTAGTCCTTTTCCATGCGTTTTTCCTAATCATCAATTAACTAATCGTACATCAATAATAATAAAAACTCAGAAGGAGAACTATAATTGTTCCATCCCGGCATTTATTACCTCTTTGATAGCTTTATCTATGGGGCCTTTATACCAGGCACCGGCAGCTTTTTGATGTCCGCCCCCATTGAATTTTCTCGCCCATTTATTTACGTCAATGTCATCACTTTGAGAGCGTAAACTTAGTTTGATCCCGTCACCATCCTCACGGAATAATACACAGGCTTTAACACCTTCAACACTCAAAGGGTACTGCACAAATCCTTCAGTATCTTCATTGGTGCAACCCGTCATTTCAAACATCTTTTGGGTAATGGTGATGATTGCAATGACTCCGTCAGCATGTAATGCAATGGTCTCGAGAGCCATGCTCAGCAGTTTGAGCTGACGCAACGGCCGGGAGGCATAGATGCGTTCTGTTATTTCATTCGGGGTAAACCTTCCCCGGGCAAGAAGATCAGCTGCGGCATGCATGGTATGCGGTTTCACGCTGTCGAATTGAAAGGAGCCCGTGTCAGTGACTAGTCCCAGATACATGGCTTTTGCGGCTTTTTCATCAATTTGCTTAGCGTCATGTTCTGCATATAATTTATAGACGAGTTCACAGGTTGATGAAGCAGAGACCATGGATACAAACTCTTCAAAGATATCATCCGGGTCGGGGTGATGGTCGATCATGAAAATAGGTTTTCCTGCAGACCCAAGTGATTCAGCAGACTCCCCAAACCGATGCAGGGCATTTCCATCTAACACTACAAAAGCATCAAAGTCTTTTAACGGGTCTTTGGAAGGTTTTGAAATGGGGAAGAACTCTTCCAACCATTTCATATTCTCGGGGACATCGTGCTCATTAAAAGCAGTAGCTTCGATCCCATTCTTTTGCAGCCATAAACAGAATGCGACCTGTGAACCAAGGCAGTCTCCGTCGGGCCTGAGATGCGAAAAAACGGCTACTTTTTTGTGGGTTAATATTTTTGAAATGAAGTCTTTGAACATAAAATTTTCCATAGCACCAAAAATAGGCGAACATTGATAGAAATCCACTTATTTTAGGGTATAAATAATTATAGTTTTTAAAAAGATCTATGCATGCAGTTATAGTTAGTAATGGTTTTCCGCCAACAAAAGAATTATTGGAAGCCGAAGTTGAATCCGCAGATTTTATAATTGGAGCCGACGGAGGAGGAAATAAAATACTCAGCCATGGCATAACACCGGATGCGGTAATAGGCGACATGGACAGCTTTAAAAAGCCGGATACTATCAATTTTGAAATTATCCACGATAAAAGTCAGGAAACCAATGATCTGGAAAAAGCTCTTTCACTGGCATTTGAACGAAAAGCCACAACATGTACGGTCTTAGGCGCTTTCGGAAAAAGGATGGACCATGCCCTGAAAAACCTTTCTGTGTTAAAAAGATTCAAATCTGATTTTGATACGCTGATCTATAAAGACGAGCTTTTTGAAGCTTTTGTTATAACAGATCAATATAAAGCAGAGGTACCGATTGGCAGCGTGGTTTCCTTATTTCCACTTTCCGGGGAAGTTACCGGGATCACGACGAGTGGACTCAAATACTCCTTGGACAATGAGATCCTGAAGAATGGTCAGCGGGATGGTACATCAAATGAAACCACAGAACAGGAATTTTCCATCCGGATAGAAAGCGGAGACCTGGTCGTTTTTGTAGAAAAAGGAAGCTGAAAGTAGCATCGTTTCAGGCAGATTGAAGGGTTAATCCGGGCCTGTTTTCTCCATTTGATTCTTGAGCTTTGATTGACTCTCCTCCATTGATCTCTTCCACGAAATATATCCTCCCACAGCAATAATGGTGAATACAAGGAACTGAAAGCTGGTAAGCACTAATTCTTTGTAGAAATAAAGTGGAATTGAAATCAGGTCGGTGATGATCCACGCGACCCAGCTTTCCAGCTTTTTACGAGCCATCAGGTACATCCCGAGGATGGCAAAACAGGTAGTCAGCGAATCCCAAAACGGGACATCGCTGTCGGTAAAGGTGGAGAGAACGTAGTATAGAATCCCGAACGAACCGATCGTGAGTGCGGCGGAGATCAGGTTTTCTGTTTTTGAATTCATGGTAACCGGAACCTGATCACGATTTTCATTTTTTGGATGTACCCAATAATACCATCCGTACACACTCATGATGAAGTAATAGAAATTAACACCCATATCCGCATAAAGCTTATACATGAAAGCGATATACACATAGATCAACACGCTGATTATACCGGTGGGATATACCCAAATGTTTTCTTTCATAGAATACCACACGCTTAACAAACCGGTGGCTACAGCGATCCACTCAAGCATAGTAGTTTGTAAAATTCCGGTTACAATGCCATCAATGATATATTCCATGCGTGATAGGTTGGCTCAGGGCTAAAATTCAGCCCGAAGATAAGAAGGCAAAAGGGGAAGTGGTAAGTTATTTGTAGCCACAAAATAAACTAATGGCAATGCTGATGAGACTGTGACCAGGTTTGTCCGGCCGGGCAATTCTGTCCACCACCTCCGGCAGAGAAATTAGTGGCAAAAAGATAGATCCCTAAAAGGATCACTAAGGCGAGACCCAAAACTCCCAGTTTTGAAGACCAATTGGCTTCGTCTTTTTGAAGACAGCAGTTCTTATATTTTTTTCCGCTGCCACAGTGGCATTCGTCATTTCTTTTCAGTTTTTGAGCCATGGTAGAAGGTTTTTAGAGATACACAGAATGAACCTGATTATAAGTTAATAAACGGCTAAAAAATTTAAACAAGCAATTTATAAAAGTGAAATCTCGTCCGCGACCCAGTTGAGGCGTTGGGTATGTATACAAACGACCCTGCGTTTAAGGGCGAGTCGAGTTGTTAATTAAGGTTTCGAACCCAAGTCGATTCCCCTCACCGACTTTTCAAAACTCCGGATAAATTCAGCTTATGAATAGGAATAAGATAAGAGGAAAGCATCTCGTCTTTATGTATCCCCAATTCCCCGGTTCCGCGGAAATCGACCATACATACTTTTTCAGCAGTTTGAACCACTTCCCCAATACCATAATACTCCGGGCTGGGGCCATAATAGACAAGGTCGCCCGTGCGCAGTGTATTCTTAGCCCGGCGGTGATAGGGAAGGATCACCGGGAGGAGATCAAGCCGATAAGAAAGTTTACGTCCTTTTGAGAGTGCCATCACTCTTGCTGCTTTTGATGAATATCTATAGTTCGTTTAGAATCTGAAAGATGTGAAATTTCCACCCAAATCGCTTCACTGGGAATCAGGGAATCTATGATTGAGGGCCATTCGACTAAGCAAACGCCATCCCCATAAAAATATTCCTCAACACCAATTTCAAGTGCTTCCTGTTCGCTTTTCAACCGGTAACAATCAAAATGATACACCGGAAGTTCCCCCGAATATTCATGGATCAAAGTATAGGTCGGTGAGCTTACGCTTTCGGGATCGATCCCAAAATAAGAAGCTACTCCCTTTACAAAATGAGTTTTACCGGCACCAAGATCTCCTTCAAGGCGAACTACATCTCCGGCTTTAAGTTGTTTGCCAAACTCAAATCCTGCCTGTATGGTTTCCTCCACGGAACTGCTCTCTACCGGTGTTCTTAGATCCATTTGTGAATTAAAATTATTTCTCTAATGACCAAAGATACCATTCAATCGATACATCTTTAGTGAAAATTTTGATTTGAGTTGTCATTCCGAGTGCGTACCAATTTGCTAAGTACATAACGGGTAAACACGAGGGGCTGTGTCCGACTGTCGGCGTGATCTCAAAGGTTGAACTATTTGGCAAGTCGATGTCTGAGATCCTTCGCGTAAAACACCTCAACCGATATCAAGCCTCAATTCGCATGGATGACGACCTTAGGGTGTATGATTATAATGTTTTCCCCGTATCAAGTGAGATGTTGAAGTACGACGGTGTTAACGTGTTCCCATCCTTAATCTGGGTAACACGTTAACACCGTAACACTTTCGCACTTTAAACCTACTTGGGAGTCAAGGTCGCGACCGGCAATATCACCTCTTCCATAGAAGCCCCGCCGTGCTGAAAAGTATCGCGATAGCGGTTTTGGTATTTGTGATAATTGGTCGGGTAAACGAAGTAATAATCTTCGCGGGCGATCATATAATTGTTGATAGCGCCAACGGCGGGTAATCGATACTCTTCCGGATCGTCCATAAATATAACGGCATCCGATTCATCGGCTTTCAAATTGCGACCATATTTATAGCGAAGATTCGTGGCGGTATCTTTATCTCCGAAAACCTTGGTATCACGAAGTGCCCGCACTGAACCGTGGTCGGTTGTAATGACCAGCGTTACATCTTCTTTGGCAAGTCCTTTGAACATCTGAAGCAGCGAAGAATGCTGAAACCATGCTTCGGTAACTGATCGGAAGGCGGAAATGTCAGGTGCCAGTTCCTTTATTACATCAGAATCGGAGCGGGAGTGAACCAGGGTATCTACAAAGTTAAAAACAAAAGTTGCCAGCTTAGACTGCGCATAACTCTGGATCTTATCTGCTACTCTGCGACCAGCATCGGCGTTCAGCATTTTTTCGTATTTGAAATTGATATCAATTCCGTGCCGTTGTAATTGTCGTTTTAGTAATTCCTCTTCATGGCGATTCAGAGAAGTTTCATCCTGACCCTGTTCCCATAACTCAGGATACATTCGTTTAATATCGGAAGGATATAATCCCGCAAAAATGGAGTTCCTTGAGAAAGGCGTCGCGGTCGGTAAAATGGAATAATAAAAATCAGTGTCAATGGAAAAATGGTTCGATAAGAATGGCTCAAAGATCAGCCATTGGTCGTACCGCATGCAATCGATGATAAAGAACATGACGTGTTTATCTTTTTCAAGATGCGGATTCACATACTTCTCAAAAATTTCCGGAGATAAAGTTGGTCGGGAGTCGTTTTTACCTAACCAATCTTTGTATTCCTGATCTAAAAATTTCCCAAACTCCTTGTTGCCCTGCTGGAACTGGTCGGATAGCACTTGTTGCAATCCTTCGTCGCCGTCGCCGAGATCAATTTCCCACTGGGTAAGTTCTTTATAAACATCGATCCATTCTTTCCAATGCGTGCCGGGATGGATGCGGGATGAAAGTTCATTGAACTGCCGCAGGTAAACCTGTGCGGACTTCTCGGACTGAATGCGGCTTCGTTCCAAAAGCCGTTTAGTGGTAAGTAAGATCTGGTTGGGATTCACAGGCTTGATCAGATAATCCGAGATCTTACCCCCGATGGCATCTTCCATGATCGACTCTTCTTCACTTTTAGTGATCATGACAACCGGGAGTGAAGGTTGCAGAGCTTTGATCTTTTCGAGGGTCTCAATTCCGCCCATCCCCGGCATTTGTTCATCCAGAAAAACGATATCGAATGGCTGTGAAGCGATCATACTGACGGCATCATCACCGTTGGTTACAGGTGTTATATCAAAACCTTTTTTTTCTAAAAATATGATGTGCGATTGCAGATGATCTATTTCGTCATCTGCCCAAAGTATTTTTGGCATGAAGTCCTTTTAATTTAATTTTCGATCTTGATGTATGGGCGAATATTTTCCAGTCGTTTTTGACCAATGCCCTTTACGTTAAGCAGTTCATCTATGGAATCAAAACCTCCATTGGATTCCCGGTATTGAAGGATATTTTCAGCATAAGCCGGGCCTATTCCATTCAATGTTTGTAACTGAGCACTGCCGGCTGTGTTTATATTAATGAGAGCTATTGGAGGTTGATCTATGGGATCAGAGGTTTTTTCTGATTCATTAGCCTCAATAGATGGTGGCGCCGGCGTTGCAATGGTGTTGTTAACTGATAGATCCGGATTATATTTATCTTCTAACTCCTTTTCTTGCTGATGGAGTATCGCGCTTCTCTTTTCAAATTCGGTGACGATCTCATCATACTCTTCCTGAGAGTACTGGAAGGTATTTTGAATAAATAAAGTAATAGAAAATAAAACGGCCAGAATGGCTAATAAAATAGTGAATGCAATCCGCTCTGTTCGAGAGATCTGAAGCCTCTCGATCCAGAAAAAAGCTTTCCGTTTTAGATCATTGAAATTCATACCTGAATATGGCTTTGAACGGGTAAAAACTCAATATTGAATTTTAACTACCGAAAAGACCTTGTTTCCCATTCTAGGATGTGGGATTTTTGGCAAAAATTAATTCATGGCAGATAACCATACATTTACTTACAAAGATCAGGAAATCATCTTCCAAAAAGCCGGCGAGGGTAAACCGCTGGTGATCCTGCATGGCTGGGGAAGCAGTAAACGCGTGATGATGCCGGTAGCTCAAAATCTGGCCCATTTGCGAACGAGTTATGTACTGGATCTTCCGGGCTTTGGCGACTCACCCGAGCCAAGCCGGGCCTGGAGCATTGATGATTATGCAGATGCGGTTCAGGCTTTTGTTGAATCATTGGGGGAAGAAAAAGTGGATGTGCTGGTTCATTCATTTGGCGGGCGCGTCATGCTGAAACTGTGTGCCAGAGATTTTGGCAAAGCTCACATCGATAAGGTATTGATAACCGGTGGGGCAGGAATGAAACCGAAACGCTCGATGAAATTCTACATCAAAAAATACACCGCAATAATCCTAAAGGCTCCCTTTCTGATCCTTCCGGGTTCACTGCGTGAAAAAGCCTTGAGTTGGCTTCGCTCAACGTTACTTTGGAAAAGTCTCGGTTCATCTGATTACAGGAAATTGAGCGGAGTGATGAGAGAAACCTTTGTGAGATCCGTGAGTGAATATTTAGAATCAACCCTGCCAAATATCCCGCACGAAGTGCTGTTACTCTGGGGTAGAAACGACGATGCCACTCCCGTTTACCAGGGACAAAGGATCGAAAAAGGAATCAAGAACTCGGCATTGGTAATAATTGAAGACGCCGGCCACTATGCCTTCCTCGATAAGCCCAAACAGTTTGCAAGGATAGCGGAGGCTTTTTTTAAGAGTTAGATATGAGACACAAGATGTAAGACGAAAGACTTATCTAATGTCTAACATCTAAAATCTTTAATCTCATACTTCAGTCCAAGCTCTTCAATTTCCAATCCGGCATTTACTAAGCTGATCGCTATTTTTTGTGCTCTTTGACTGCTTCTGTCCCCGTCAATTCCATAGATGGGATCATCGATAATTGGATAGCCCCATTGCTCTAGGTGAAGTCTGATCTGATGGGTGCGGCCGGTTTTAGGAGAGCATTTTACAAGGGCTGAATCTGTTCTGCGTTCCACAACTTCAAAATGAGTAATGGCTCCTTTGGCGTGTTTCAATCCCGGTTCACTTTCAAACACAAACCCATTTTTTCGACGGATAGGACTATCGATAGTTATTTGGTCCACTTCAGGAATTCCACGCACCAAAGCGTAATAGGTTTTCTTTACATCGGATCTGCTGAAGCAATACATTGCTTTTTGGGCAAACTGTTTAGTCCGTGCAAAAAGAACAAGGCCTGAGGTTACTGAATCAAGACGATGTACAATGCGCAGATCCTGAAATCCTTTGTCTTCTAATATTTTAGTGAGCGAATTTTTGTTAAACCGCCCGCCGGGATGCATGGGAAGCGGAGCCGGCTTGAAGACAATGAGGTAATCCTCGGTTTCCTTAAGGATCTTTACCTCGTCGGGAATTGCAGGTTCAATAACTTTTGGGTTGTGATGAAAGACTTCATCCTGAAGGCTCAGGGTATATTGAGAGGGAACTTCTTCTCCGTTTACGCCCACATAGCCGTTTTGGATCTTTGTTTCCCACATCTTCACTTCGTGAAATGGAAAACGGGTGTGCATGAGATCAAGCAAAGTTCTTCCATTAAACTCCGATTTAACTTTAAACCGATAGGTGATAGAATAGGGAGAAATAATTCGTACAGGGCGATGAGAAGTCATGCCGGTTTTGGTTCTTTCGTTTTAGCTACCATTCCCTTATTTGTCATTTCGAACGTAGTGTAGTGAGTGAAAACGAACGAAACGAAACTGAGAAATCTAAGGAGGTCAAAAAGGGTGTTTTTTCTGTATTCAACCCCTCAGATTTCTCCGCTACACTCGCTCACCCTTATGGGGTTCGCTCTTTCCGGTCGAAATGACAAAGCTGGGGAATAGTTTTTCATCTTTGACATCTACCTCTATTTGTCATCGAATTATCTATCATTCAGCAGCCGAACTCAATTCACGCTCCTTAAATTCTTCGCCAAAATAATTGTACCACTTTCGGAAAGGTCTGAATGCATTTTCGGGATCAAATGGACGCTTATATTCACTTTGGCGACATTCTTCGCTGCAGCACCCATCCATTTTTCGGGCACCTTCTTCGGAGCAAACAAACAGCTTATTGCATTCCATGTTTGCACAATTGAGATAGGTGTCAGCCGGTTTCCCGGTGATCTCACAGCGCGCGATCGGCGCCAGATCTTTCGGGTTAACGGGGACAACCAAACGGTCATCAAACACGAAACACTTTCCCTTATAGTGCTTGCCGCCTTCCTCTTTGGCATAGCGAAGGATTCCGCCGTGCAGCTGATTTACGTCTTCCCAGCCTTTTTCTTTCATCAACACCGAAAATTTTTCACACCGAATGCCACCGGTGCAGTACATCAAGACTTTCTTGTCTTTAGGAATGTCGACCTCGTCCACCCACTGTGGGAAGTCATAGAAATTTTCAACATCAGGTTGAATGGCTCCTTCAAAATGACCGATCTTGGATTCGTAGTTATTACGCACGTCGATCATCACGTAATCTTCTTCTTCCATGACACGGCGCCATTCATGAGGTTCTAAATAGTTGCCACCGTTTTTGGGATCAACGTCATCTTCATGTAAAGCAACGATCTCTTCCCTCACTTTTACCGTTAAGCGTGGAAAAGGAATATAGTCTGATTCGTCCTGCTTAAACGCTGTGTCACCAAACCCGGGCAGCGACCACAGGTAATTTTTATATTCTTCGATCTGCTGATCGGTTCCGGCTGCCGTGCCGTTTATTCCCTCTTCGGAGATATAGATCCTGCCTTTAAGGCCAATTTCCTTACAGAAATTTTTGTGGGCCTTACAAAAGCGCTCCGGATCTTCGATAGGCTGGAAGTTGTAGTAAAGTATAACTTGGTACATTATTTCTCTTAAATTATAAGAACTGTTAAATTACAGCGTTCAATATTCGCGAACCTGAAAGTTAAGGAAAATCCAAACAATGCATAAGCGTTATACTCAATTTATAAAAGCGGTGATGATAGGCATCGTCCTGTTGATTGCTTCACCTATGTTGCTATTTGGACAGGTTCGGGTTGAAGGTCCTAAACTCCTCGAAATTCAGCAACAATTTCATCGGGGTGAAATGAATGTTGAAACAGCAGCCCTGGAACAATTCAGGGTTTTATATGAACCTCAGGATCTTCAAAACGGTGCGAGTCATATCGAAAAATGTGCCACTCCGGCTCATGCTTTTTTGCATAAGTACCGGAATGAATTGTCACAACAGACTTTAAATAAGATCGAAGCCTATCAGGCTGAAAGGGTTTCATCAAAAAGTATGCAAGCTCAGGAAAGTTATGTTTCTCCATCCGGCAAATTTGAGATCATCTATCACACTTCTGGTCCCGATTCCGTTTCCATTGTTGATGAGGAAAATGGCGGTAATGGCATACCCGATTACATAGACCAAGTAGCAGAAAGCGCAGATTCTTCGTACCGGCATCAGGTACTGAATATTGGATATCCTGATCCTATTCCTTCAGGATCAGCCTATGAGGTAAAGGTAGAACAGGCAGGTGGGGCTTATGGATACACGCAGACATCATCCGGGTCTCCGGGCGGAACTTTTATAGTTATAAACAACAGCTTTGCAGGATTTCCTCCAAATACTCATCCTGATGGAAACGTAGTTGGCGCCATTTATGCAACCATGGCTCACGAGTTCAAGCATTCTATCCAGTATGGCCAAACCAGCTGGAATGGAAACTCTGATCTGTGGGCAGAAATGGATGCCACCCTTATGGAAGAAGTGGTGTATGATGATGTTAATGACTACTACAACTACATCAGTAATTTTTCCTCTGACCTTTTCTCATCAGCATCTACCACTTTAATTCCGGGGTCGTATGAGGATATAACGTGGGCGTTGTTTTTTGAAGAGAAATATGGCCCTGATTTTTGGGTAAATGTATGGGAAAGGATTGAGGCTCAGCCCTCGATTAAATTTCTGGATGCTGTGAGAGATGAAGTGGAATTCCTTGGTGATGACTTTGAAGAAATTGTAGTGCAGTCGTATATGTGGCATTTTGCTTCGGGAAATCTATCCGGACAAGATGATTATGGTTTTGAAGAAAAGGCAGTCTATCCAACTCCTAACCTGGAGCATTCATTTAGTGGTGTGCCTGCTGCCGAGTTTGGTATTCAGAGTAACATTCGTTTTTCTGCCCGCTACTTAGAAATTGACCCGGCCGGAAATGATAATGGCTTAATCGAGATGGCTGTTGATTTTGACAGTTCTCAGGTCGGTGTTGGATTAGTTTTCTATAAAAAGAATGGGGAAACTCATGAAATGATATCAACAGGAAGAAATAAATCTCAGGTTTATGTGCCCTCAGATATTATATGGAGTGATATTAATAAACTTGGGATTGTTATAGCTAACTTTGATCAGGAAGAAAGCAACGGTGGCTTGCTGTTGGCAGTTGGAAAATCAGGGCAGAAAGTTACCATCCGGGACCCGGAATACACTGACCTGCCGGAACAAGTGGCTGTATATCAAAACTACCCGAATCCATTTAATCCCGAGACAAACATCACCTTTGAACTTCCAAATTCGGCCTATGTTAAGCTTGAGGTATTTGATATCATGGGACGGAAGATCCAAACCTTGGTTGATGAATTTCGACGCCTGGGCAACTACTCAGTTCCTTTTAATGGAGATAATTTAAGCTCAGGAGTTTATTTATACCGCTTAAATATTGACGGAGAAGTATTCGTTAAAAAAATGACCCTGGTCAAATAGTTTTAAGGTGTTAAAGTGCGAAAGTGTTTACGTGTTACTGTGTTTAATGTAGAAAGGTAAACACAGTAACACGGTAGCATATAAACAAGTTATAAAGCAGGTAGAATTTTTCCACGTACTTCTCCAAATCCGATTCTGAAGCCATCTGCAACAGCAAAGCCTGTCATGATCACTTCATCTCCGTCTTCAAGAAAAGTGCGCTCTTCGCCGGAAGTGAGTTTCATGGGTTTGGTTCCCTTCCAGGCCAATTCGAGCATGCTGCCAAATGAATGTGCTTCAGGTCCGCTAATGGTTCCTGAGCCATAGAGGTCTCCGGGCTGAATATTGCATCCCGTGACGGTATGGTGAGCCAGCTGCTGAGCCACTGTCCAGTACAGATGTCTGAAATTTGAGGAGCAGATCATTTGTGGAATATCCGTTTGGTCCGTTTTCAGGAACACCTCCAGATTAATATTGAAAGTCGTTGGTTTTTGCTGAAAGAGGTAGTCCAGCGGTTTGGGATTCTGTGCCGGGAGATCTTTTCGAAATGGTTCGAGCGCTTCCATTGTGACGATCCATGGGGAGATCGACGTTGCCCAGTTTTTTGCCAGAAAAGGCCCCAACGGCTGATATTCCCACTTTTGAATGTCGCGGGCGCTCCAGTCATTCACCAACACCATCCCGAATATATGATCTTCGGCATCATTGACGGGAATAGGCTCCCCTAACTTATTTCCAGCCCCGGTTATAAATCCAACTTCCAGTTCAAAATCAAGATCTTTAGATGGTCCAAAGACCGGCTGATCAGAATTTTCAGGGATGGTTTGTCCTTTGGGGCGGTGAAGATCGGTTCCGCTTAAAACGACTGAACTGGCTCTTCCATGATACCCGACCGGGAGGTGTTTCCAGTTTGGCAGCAAGGCATTTTCAGGATCACGGAACATGGATCCAACATTTCGGGCGTGATTTTCGGAAGAATAAAAGTCGGTGTAATCTCCAATCTGTACTGGCATTACCAGCTCCACTTCGTCTATTTTCTTAAATACGTTATCGCGAAGTAATTTGTCATCCCGAAGTGAAGGCGTTTCATCTGAAAGTAAGTACTGAAGGGTTTGTCGTGCTTCAGCCCACGCAGGTTTTCCTAAGCTCATAAAGTAATTGAGGGTAGAATCCTGAAATACAAATTGATCGTTAAGCTTCGGCCCGTCAAAAAAGCCCTGTTCATCGAGTACGAACAGATCGACAATGAATTCCCCGATCGCAGAACATAAATGAATTTCTCCCTCTTCAGTTTTATAGGCGCCATACGGAAGGTTTTGAATAGGGAAGTGAGAATCCGTTTTTACGGGGATAAAAGATCTAAGCATCTTTTCTGAGTTGTTCGTGCAATTTAATTTATGTTTGTAATGATAAGCATCCTGAATGAACCGAAAAATTTATAATAAAGCCAAAGTATCGGTATCATAGGAAAATTGCTTATTTCAAGGTTTTAACATTTATTCCATCAAAGTTGGTTAATAAACTCAGCACAGGTACGATATGACGAAAACGGAGGTACTTAGAAAACTGGCAGATCAGCTAGATCTGACTCAGGCAGAAACCGAAAAACTGTATAATTCTTTCGCTGAAGGCCTGACAACCCTGCTCGCGAGCAAAAGGGGGTTTACACTGCCCGGTTTGGGGAGCTTTCATACGGAAGTTCGGCCGGAGCATAAATCATATAATCCACATTACGAGCAAATGATGATGATTCCTCCCAAAAAAGTGGTGCATTTTAGCCAAAGCAGCACCATTAAAGAACAAATTAATGAGGGCGGTAATGAGTAATAAGGTAACCTATAATGAAATTATCGAAGCGCTGTCTCGTGCTGCGGGTTTTAGTAAAAATAATAGCGAGGCTTTTGCAAAAGCGTTGATCACTGAAATAAAAGAGGAGCTGCAGAAAAACGGGAAAGCTTCCATAACCAATTTCGGAAGTTTTAAGGTTAAGGATGTAGCCGAGCGGCAGGGACAAAATCCCCAAACCGGAGAACCGATCACGATTCCGGCGCATAAGCGGGTCACTTTCACCCCGTACAAAGCATTGCGGGAAGAAGTTAATACGAAGTACGCCCATCTTGAAAGCAAGCTGATCGGAGAGAAAAAGGAGAAATCTGTATCTCAGGTTGAGGATAAAACAGAACCCGCAGAAAGTGAAACTCCTGATATTGAACTGGATGAAGTTGTTGAAGAAGAACCAAAGGCTTTTCAAAGAAAGGAGCGTGTTCGTGGGAATAACACCGGCCTGATCATGGTTGCAGTGCTTGTACTGGTTATCGTGGCATTAGTTTCTGCCTGGTTCTTAACCCGCACTGATGAAGTTGAACAAATGGCTGGCATTGAATCGGCTCAAACCGCACAACAACCGGAAACTTCCGGAGAATCCGAAATGGAAGAATCTGAGAATGATCTGGATAACAGAGTGGATGAACTTGTTGCAGAGGAGGAAAGGCTAAGGAAACAAGAGGAAGAGCGCCTTGCCCGACTAGAGGCTGCCCGTGAAGATCAGCCGCAGGCCGAAGCGACGGATGCATCACCCATGGAAATTTACCGGGTACAACAAGATGAGTGGTACTGGGTGATCTCCAGAAAAATGTATGGAAAAGCTCAATTCTGGCCGCTTATCTTTCAGCAGAATTTTTCAAAAGATCGTCATCCGGATTCCCTTGAAATAACGACAAATCTCCAAGTTCCTGCCTTGGTGGGCACGGCTGAAAATCCTACAAAAGAAGATTATAGGAAGCTTTCATCGGCATCTGCGCTGGTTTCTCTGGCGTATAAGAACTTTGGCCGAAATGATAAGGCTGAAGAATATGCGCGCTTTGCGAAAAAATGGGAAAGACTGGGAAGTTAGCTTGATCAAGATGAATTTGATTAGTGAATTAAGGGCGCGTACTAGATTTCCTTTTGCACGGGAATGACCATTAGTCCTGTTTTACAGGTGCTTTTATCTCGAAGTCAGGTTAATTAGACACTTTGGTATTAATATAACGTAACTATATCCAGGAGGATAGCATCTGCGATCTTGAGGCCTTTTGTGGTGAGGTGAATATGGTCATTGATCACTGCTTTGCCTTCAGCTTCCAGTTTTTGGAGGTAAGCCTTTTGAGAAGTATTGAATTCAAAATAATAGCGCGAGTTGAGTTCTTTGAGTGACACCCCTTTTTTAGTTCTGAGCCCCAGCATCAATCGCTCTTCAGCCAGATCCGCTGAATTCAGACCTTCAGGTTCAAAAGGAGTTTTCCATCCTTTATTCAGGTAGCTTTTCAGATCTGCCTTATTGCTCCACCTTTTAGCTGAATTTTTAGTTTCATCCCACCAAAAGGAATGAGCTCCCGGTCCTAACCCAAGGTAATTGACGTGGCTCCAGTAATTGGAATTATGTAGGGCTTCGTTTCCGGGGCGGGCATAATTGCTGACTTCATACTGCCTGATTCCTGCGCTTGCCAGTTTTTCCACAACCAGATCAAAATGGTTGGCCACGGTGTCATCTTCCGGTGGGACAACGCGTCCCAGTTTTACCTGTTTGCCCAATCGTGTTTGGGGCTCCACCGTCAGGGAATATGCAGAAATATGGGGCGGGTTGAATTTGAGGATGGTGTCGATGTCGTTTTCCAGCACCTTCAGTGTTTGCCCGGGATTTCCATAGATCAGGTCTACCGTGAAGACGTTGAAATCAGAGGCCTGCAACAGTTCCAGACATTTCAAAGCTTCCTCAGAGTTATGAGCCCGATGCATGAAATTCAGCAGATCCTGATCAAAGCTTTGTACACCCATGCTGGCGCGATTAATTCCGGCTGACTTCAATCCCGACAAATATTCTTTAGTTACGTCATCGGGATTCATCTCCAGTGTAATCTCCTCAAGCTCGGTCTTAAAAACTTCCCGGATGGCATCAAGAATACTTTCTACCTGAGTTGGGGTAAGCAAGGAAGGAGTGCCACCTCCAAAGTAAATGGTACGAAGCGGTTCTTCAGTGAAGCGAGTATCTTTCTTGGATCGAATTTCACGGATCAACTCATCCACAAAATCTTGCTTATGCTGCTGGCGAGTCACGAAATAAAAATCGCAATAAGAGCAAGCCTGCTTACAAAAAGGGATATGAATATATAAGCCGCTCATGGGTATGATTAATTTTAAATGCTAAATGTTAAATGAGTCATTCCATTTAACATTTAGCATTCAACATTTAAAATTACTTAGTGTAGAAAGGATTTCCGTCGTACTGGTCTTTTTGCTGATAGGCTCGTGAGTATTTCACATAGTTGGAGGCGTATTTCGGAATGGAAGCTACTTCTTCGTCCGTAAGTTTACGCGCTTTTTTGGCCGGTGAGCCCATATACATATATCCGCTTTCAAGGGTTTTTCCTGGAGGGACCAGCGTGCCGGCGGCCACGATCACATCTGGCTCTATCACTACCTCATCCAGAATAGTAGCATTGATCCCGATCAGCACCCGGTCTTTGATGGTGCATCCGTGAACTACAGCTCCGTGACCAATGGTAACTTCATTTCCGATGATAGTCGGCCCGGTTTGGTTCATTACATGGATACACACATTATCCTGCACATTACTACGGTCACCGATCTGAATAAAATTTACATCCCCGCGAATGGTGACATTGAACCAAACGCTGCTTTCATCTCCCAGAGTTACATCCCCGATGATATCAGCACTGGGAGCTATAAAAACCGTTTCATCAAATTGCGGAGAGCGTTTTAGGAATTCGTAGACCATGGATGGAGGATTAGTGAGACTTAAAGTGTTTACAAAGGTAGGCAGAAAAGATGTTCAATATCCACCTTGGAGAAGTTTTCAGCTTTATCAATTAGCATTTAAAATTACTTTTCAAAACAACCCTTCACTCCTTAAGCTCACAAAATTATACCCGGCTATTATCACGTGATCATCCACAGGTATCCCAAATAACTTGCCGCACTCTGCGATACGTTTGGTGAGCTGAATATCGGCGGTGGAGGCTTTGTTGTGTCCCGATGGGTGGTTATGAATGAGGATGATGGAGTTGGCTTCATTCAGCACGGCTTGTCTCATCACTTCGGCCGTATCTACGATGGTCGCGGTTTTACCGCCATTACTGATCTTGGTAAAACCGGTCAGTTTTTTGGCGTTGTCTAGAAAGCCCACGATGAAGGTTTCTTTGGTGAGATGACGGAGTTTTGGTGCGAAATAGGCATTGACATCTTCGGGACTGGTGATCTGAATTTCTTCTCCCAGCGCAGCGACTTGTAATCTACGGGCCAGTTCGAAGGCTGCTTCCAGCGTAATGGCTTTTACCTTGGCGATTCCGGGAATGACTTTAAGCGCCTGCCAGTCTTTACGTACCAGATTATGTAATCCGCCAAACTGATTAAGCAAAGCTTTGGAGGTATCGATCACGTTCATCTTTTTAGTTCCGGTGCGGATGAGGATGGCGAGGAGTTCGGAATCGGATAGGGAGTCAGCCCCATAGTTCATGAGCTTTTCGCGAGGCTGCTCATCGGGGAGCATGTCTTTAACGGTGCGCTTGTGGAAGTTTTCGACGGAAAAGGATTCTTCATAGTTCATAGCTCTGAGTCTGTTTTATTCTTTCTTAGTTAGAGCGATGAAAAAGCAATTCCTTACAGATTATTTTTGGTGAATGGTAAAATGGTTAATCGTTATTCGTTAATGGGGTTTAGCCAACATTAACGAATAACGATTCAACGAAAAACTAAACTCACTCAGTTCCACCCATCAACGGCTCATTGAACGCCCGGATGCTGGAATTAGGTAATCCTTCGGGATAATTTTCTTTCACCATCTGCAAAGCATCGATCACCATTTTGAGGTGAAGCTCTTTGGAGTTTTGGTAAAATGACTGTGCGTATTGAGACAGCTTAGGTTTACCATGAAGGGGTTTGTCGCTTACGCAAAGCAGGGTGGCGTGGGGAATGCGATATCGGAACCCGTTGGTAGCTACGGTGGCCGATTCCATATCAATGGCTACACTTCGGCTCATGTGAATTTCCTCGACGGTTCGGGCTTTTGAAAATTCCCAGTTACGATTAGCGGTGGTATAAACAGTGCCGATGCGATGTTCCATTTCGTTTTGATCGAGCACTTCCTGCATATACCGGTTCAGAATGTAATTTGGTGAGATAGGAATTCCGATCGGGAAGAGATCTTCCAGTACTTTATCAGCGCGGTAGTATCCGTTGGCAAGAACAAAATCCCCAATATCCTGGTGGTTTCTCAGCCCCCCGCAATGACCCACCATGACCATCGCATCCGGCCGAAGAACGCCTACGTGGTCGGTAATGGTTTTAGCATTGGAAGGTCCCACTCCAATATTTACTAAAGTCAGGCCGGAGTTGTTTTCCATTTTATGATGGTAGGCCGGCATCTGAACGCCATCATTGGCCGGTTTCTCACAGTCCGGAAACATGTCAAGGAAAACCTCTACATGCATATCGTAGTTAGTGAACAAGATATAGCGCTGAAAATCTTCCGGCTTGGTACCAGTGTAATGCTGAAGCCGATCCAGGGAAATATCAATACGTTCTGCTCGGAACAGGAATAGTTTCTTTTGGGTGATGTCCCAGTCACTTTCATCCAGATTGTCAAAAAGCTCCGGATTGTTCATTGCTAAGGCTTCGCGGGAAGGCTTTACAAAAACTGTTGCCCCGTTATCTACCAAGCGTTCAATTTCACGTTTGAGATACCAACGATATGCAGCGGGCTGGGCAAGTTCACCATCAATGACAGGATTGTGCTTACTCCAGGTGCGCTCAACGATCAGCTTAGGGTATTTTCCCGAAGCATAAATTTCTTCCATCAGATCGCACGCTTTAACAATAGCTTTTTTAAGTTCTGCCTCCGATGAAAATTGATCTTTAACTAATTTGAGCGTATCTGACATTTATGAGTATCCCTGATTTTAAATTTACGATTGAGCCGTGGGTCACCACGAATGAAGAGCTCAAATATACGACGAATATCTTCAAACTTTTATGCCGCAATATGAAACTTGAGTCGGAAGATAAGGAAGCCGGGTTTTCAATTGTTGAGGCACCCGACTGGATGAACGTGATCCCGCTAACTCCTGAAAATGAGATCGTGCTGGTGGAACAATATCGATACGGTATTGAGCAACCCACCTTAGAACTTCCCGGCGGAATGGTAGATCCCGGTGAGACCCATCATGAAACAGCCAAGCGTGAATTACTGGAAGAAACCGGCTATGTGGGAGATACCTGGCATTACTTGGGAAAAGTAAGTTCAAACCCTGCTTTTCTGACAAACTATACCCATCTGCATGTGGTAGAAAACTGTGCAAAGATCAAAGAGCAGGAGCTGGATGGCCATGAACGCATTAATGTTCATACTATGCCGTTGGAGGATTTTCTTGAGATGGTGAAGGAAGGGACGGTGCATCACTCGCTGGTGGTAGCTGCGGTAGCTAAATTTTTGTTGTGGGAGCGAGGGTAGCTAATAGTATTTGAGTCGCGGATTAATCAGATTTTGGAATTATTCTGATTTTCGGCACAATTTGTTAATGCGCGATTCTATTTTATAGAATAGGTTGAATCTCTTCTTTCAGAGAATTCCCAACTTCATCATAAGTTTTTTCGAGTTCATAGCGGTCTTGAAGTCGCAACCAAAATTCTGGAGAGGTTTTAAGTGCTAATCCAAACCGTATGGCTGTATCTCCGGTGATGGCACGTTTGCCATTTACAATTTGATTAACTCGATTGGCCGGCACTTTTATGATACGGGCAAATTCCCGCTGCGAGATTTTCATTGGGTCTAAAAACTCTTCTTTTAACATTTCTCCGGGATGTAAAGGGGCTAATTTTTTCATGTTTTCCTTATTAATGATAGTCTGCAATTTCGACTTCGTAGGCATCACCATCTTTCCATTCGAAACAAATTCTCCATTGTTGATTGATCCGAATGCTGTGTTGTCCTTCGCGATCTCCTTTCAATTTTTCCAACCGGTTGCCCGGAGGAGAGCGTAATTCTTCGAGTACATCCATTAAATCGACTTGCAACAACTTCCGGTATGCTCTGCGATGAATATCTTCCGGAATTTTTTTTGAATAATTTCGACGATAGATCTTCTCAGTTTCTTTATCAGCAAAAGATTTGATCATAGCTATAAGTGTTACGTAACCCGTAACAATTTAATATTTGTTGTTCTCATATACAAAAATCAGTGCACTTCAGCGCAATCCATGTGATCAGAGATCCAAATACTCCTTATCAACAAAAGAAATCACAATACCGCTGAAATCGAACGATTCCCTTCTTACTTTTATTTATCAAATCCCATCAACAAAAGAATAAGTAAACTGATATCATGATTGAACAAGGAGCAAAGGCTGACCTTAATTTCACCGTTAAAGCGGTGCAAGGTGGAGAAGAGAAAGAGATCAATTTCCAAGACCTGATGGATAAACCAACCATTGTGTCAGTATATATGAAGAATAACACGAGCGGTTGTGATCGCCAAACCAAAGACCTGGCTGATGAGGCTGAGTGGTTTAGCAAAAAAGGATATAATCTTGTGGCCGTAAGTAAAGATACCTGCGGATCACATAAACGCTATGCTGAAAAGCAGGACATTGATTTTACCCTGGTTTCTGATCCGGATTATAAATTTGCGGAAGCCACCGATTCTGTAGTTGAAAAAAAGATGTACGGAAAGACTTTTACAGGTCCTTCGCGTTCGGCCTTTGTTATTGATACAGATGGTACTATTTTGGGAATCGTTGAAAAAGTAAATACCAAAGACCACGCCGGAGAGTTAAAAGAGTTGGTCGAAAGTTTGAAATAATTATTATTACTGCATGAAAAGTCTTGTAATTGTAGAGTCACCTACGAAAACTAAAACCATTAAAAAATACTTACCTGATGGGTACGTAGTGGACTCCTCTATGGGGCACATTCGCGACCTGCCTTCTTCAGCTAAAGAAATTCCCGCCAAATATAAAAAGGAAAGCTGGTCAAATTTGGGCATAAATGTAGATGATGGTTTTGATCCTTTATATGTGATCCCGTCTTCGAAAAAGAAAGTGGTCACAAGACTCAAAAAGTTATTGAAAGATGCTGATGAATTGATCCTGGCAACTGATGAGGATCGGGAAGGAGAAGCTATTTCATGGCACTTGCTGGAGATCTTGAAACCTAAGGTTCCGGTAAAGCGGATGGTGTTTCGTGAGATCACGAAGGAAGCCGTACTGAAGGCCCTTGAGAATACCCGTGATATTGATATGAATTTAGTTCATGCCCAGGAAACGCGGCGAATTCTGGATCGCCTGGCCGGATATACTGTATCGCCTTTGCTTTGGAAAAAGATCTCTCCGGGACTTTCTGCCGGACGTGTGCAATCGGTAGCGGTTGAATTTCTGGTGGAGCGCGAACGAGAGCGTATGAAATTCAAAAGTGCGACTTACTATGATCTGAAAGCAAAGCTTCATAAAGAAGGAGATAAAGATAAGTTTGATGCAGACCTTACGCATCTCAACGAAAAGCGATTAGCCAGCGGTAAAGATTTTGATGAAAACACCGGCAAACTCAAAAAGCCGGATTCTGTTGTTCTACTTGATGAAGATAAAGCCAAAGGCTTGGTTGATGATCTGAAAGAGGCCAAATGGTCGGTCATCAATGTGGATGTAAAAACACAAAAGCGCAATCCATCCCCTCCTTTTATTACTTCAACCCTTCAGCAGGAAGCCAACCGTAAGTTTGGGTTTTCTGCCCGTGATACGATGAGTGTGGCTCAGAAATTATATGAGAAAGGTTTTATAACCTATATGAGAACAGATTCAACCCAACTTTCAGGTCAGGCTATTGGCGCGGCTCGTGATGCAGTGACGGAAGAATATGGAGATGAGTATCTGTTTGAGCGTGTCAGAAATTACAGCAAAAAAGGAAAGTCGGCACAGGAAGCCCACGAGGCGATCCGTCCATCAGGATCAAGATTTGTGAAACCTGAAAAAGCCGGATTACGTGACCGGGAATTCAAACTATATGATCTGATCTGGAAGCGAACCATCGCAACCCAGATGGCGGAAGCTGAACTCGAATTCACCAACGTTACTATCCGCGCTACTAATAACGGTACCGATGCTGATTTCAGGGCCGGCGGTAAAAAGATCTTATTCCCGGGTTTCTTCCGTGCGTATGTGGAAGGAAGTGATGATCCGGAAGCTGCTTTGGAAAATCAGGAAAACTATCTTCCTGCAATGAACGAAGGTGACGCAACGGCATTGGATGATCTGGATTTTGTAAGCCACGAAACCAAACCACCGGCGCGGTTTACGGAAGCGACACTTGTGAAAGAATTAGAGAAAAGAGGCGTTGGCCGACCAAGTACATATGCCTCTATCATAAGCACGATACAGGATCGCGGTTATGCCAAAGGCGAAGGCAAAATGCTGATCCCAACGTTTACGGCATTTGCGGTTTCATCCCTGCTCGAAAAACACTTTCCTGATCTGGTTGACAGTGATTTCACTTCTGCACTTGAAAATAAACTGGATGCCGTTGCGGCGGGAACTCAGGATCCGGTGAAGTATCTGGAAGATTATTATAATGGTGATGACGGGCTGAAAGCCAAAGTGGATACTCAGGAAGATAAGATCGATCCTCAGGAAGCAAAATTATTGGACCTGCCACTTGAAGGACTTGAAGGAATTAAAGTAGCTGTTGGGAGATTTGGTCCGTATGCCCGAATGGAAAAAAACGGAGAGGAAATAACCACCTCTTTACCCAACGATATGGATCCCAGCGACATCTCTTCTGCGAAGATCGAGGAACTGATCAAGATCTCGGAAGAACAGGATAAACCGATCGGTGAAGATCCTGAGTCAGGTGAGCCTATTTTCTTGCTTTCGGGAAGATATGGGCCGTATGTACAGCGGGGCGAAGTTACCGAAGAAAATAAAAAGCCGAAGCGAGTTTCCCTTCTTAAAGGAATGGAGCCAAAAGATGTTGATCTGGACCTGGCACTTCAACTGCTGGAGCTGCCCCGAAAACTGGGGGATCATCCCGAAGATGAGAAAGTTGTAAAAGCAGGCGTTGGCCGTTATGGCCCGTTTGTGGTTCATGATGGAAAATTCAAATCCATCCCCAAAACTGACAGCGTACTTGATATTGAACTGGACCGTGCAGTTGAATTATTGAAGCAGAAGTCGAATTCCCGCCGCGGAAGCAATGAGATCAAAGATCTCGGGAAACATCCGGATACGGAAAAACCGATCAAAGTAATGACCGGACGTTACGGGCCTTATATCAAGCATGGCAAGAAGAACATCAGTCTTCCAAAAGGCGAAAGCCCGGAAGATTTCACGATGAGTAAAGCCATTGATCTGATCAAAGAAAAAGGATAGAGTATTGAATAACTAATGATCACGTGTCTACAAGAATGATGTAGGTTCAGTCTTAGTTGGATATTGATAATTCCCTCGCGGGTGGATTTAAGATTTTTTTTGTAGATTTATATGTATTACTGTCAATAACTTAAAGACAGCTTAAGATCCCATGCAAAAACGCAGCGATTTTTATTTCAAATATCCACCAAACATCCATGAACTGGATCTGGCCACGATGGTGAATATGTATCGCAGTCGTGGAGAGCCCCGCAAAGCCGGGCCGGGTCAGCAGTTTGCTTGTGCCAGTAGCGGTCATTTATTGAGAGAAGCGAAGTGGTGGTTTGGGCTGTATTATTCTCAAAAAACCTGGGACGAGTTACTAACCAAAGGCAGCGAAGGTTTCCCTCTCACTGATGTTGAACTGAATGTATTGGGCTTAGTGTACATAAGTGAAGAAGACCCTCCCCACCGGGAATATGTAGAAAAGAACTCAGGGGTAACTGAAAAATTAGCTTATCTGATCGTTAATGATCTGCGCTCTTTCGGTTTTTTGGATGAAGATGACAGCGGCTTTTTGCGCATCCCCCCAAGAGGAGAAAAAGCTCTTCATGGAATTTCCCGACGAATCTATGAAAAACGGTTCATGCCCGAAATGCTTAAAACATTTACTCCTACAGACGAACCTGAAATAGAACAGGCTCAAAAAGATGATGAAGAGCAGACGAGCCTCTTCTAGATGAGCCTTAAGCTTAATTTAGATTAGTTCTCTTTTTGTGCTCAATACTATTTCTAACAGCAGTATATGAAGTAAAAAATAATATCAATAGTAACCATAAAGTTATTATCAAGGATATTTTATGAGCAAAACTTGTACTCCAATTAGTGTAAAGATCGTAAATCCAAAAAATTTCAAAGCCAAGTATTGCTGCTAGCAATAAGAAAACTAAAGGTATCAACAGTAGAAAATTTAAAACAGAGACTTTTTTTGTGTTTTCAAAATCCAAATAGTTAAAGATTGCAGAAACCTCGAATGGCGTAATAATTGATGTTAGAGAATCTAATTCTTCACTTAAAAAATTGCCTCTTTTCTCTAAAGTTCGTCGAAGGTTGTGTTTTTGAATTTCAATAAAATTATAATTGGATAACAACCCAATCAATAAGTATGTATAAATTGGAGGAATTAAAGATGTTGCTAGTTGTAGGTCATTTAATCCTAAAGGTCCTATTTGAATTGAAAAAGATCCCGTATTCTTTATCAAATAATAGACTACTATGGATAAAATAAGATATAATTCTAATCTATTTTGTTCTTTAGAGGTTTCATTAATCCGATCAATTAACTTATCCCTATAAAATGAGACTGTTTCTTGGTTGTCAATTCTGTCAATAAAATTGATGAAGTACTTATCTTTTAATGCCATGATTATTTACTTGAATTTCTTTCACTTAATATAAAGTAAATTAAGTACTATAAGCGCCTGCAATGATAGGTTAAGCACTAATAAAATAAACTATCAGATCTTATTACGCATATCTTGAAGAAATTTAATCATAAGGGAATTGAATACAGGTTCAGCAGGTATCCTGAAACCACAAATAGATCTTTAAGGGCATGGAGCGCGACAGACGAATATATACTTCTGAAGCTGGAAGAGTTAGCACCGAAATCAAAGAACATAGCTATTTATAATGATCGTTTTGGTTTCTTATGCTGTATGCTTCACAATCATCAGCCATTTGTAATTATTGAGCGAAAAAGTCAGCAAAAGTCTGTTGAACAAAACCTGGCTCTCAATAATACGGGATCACAGCAGGGAAGATATTGCTCGCCACTTAATGTGTTGCCTGAAAAAGCAGATATTGGGATCATCAACATTCCGAAAACGATGGACCTATACCGGTTGTATCTGGATCATGTTTCGAGATCGCTGGCTGATGACGGGGTGGTTTTCTGTGCTTTTATGACGAAGTATTTTTCTCCTCAAATGCTTTCCATTGCTGAAGAATATTTTGAAGATGTTGACCAAAGCCTGGCTCGGAAGAAATCGCGCGTATTAGTTTTGAGAAAGAAGAAGAAAGTGCCGGGTAAAAAGTTAACGAATTCAATCTCATTCGAATTTGATGACCAGCATAAGGAAGAGCTAAAGCAATATTTTGGGGTCTTTTCAGGCGATAATATCGATTATGCTACACAGTTCTTGATACGACATTTGGAAGTGACTGAGGGGGATCAAAAAATACTGGATCTGGCCTCCGGTAATGGGGTGATAGGCAGAGCGGTTCAGCTCAAAAATCCGTCTTCAGATCTTCATTTAGCAGACGACTCATTTTTAGCCATAGAATCCTCAAAACTAAACCTGAACACTGAAAATACCCATTTCCATTGGAATGATACGCTTGCCGATCTCAAAAGCAATTCCTTTGATCTGGTAGTATCCAATCCGCCCTTTCATTTTGGCTATGAAACAAATATTGAGGTTTCTGTAAATTTATTTCGTGAAGTGGCTGATGTGCTAAAACCGGACGGGCGGTTTATTTGTGTGGCCAATCAGCATCTGAATTACAAAACGCACCTGGATAAACTATTTCAATCAGTTGAGGTCGTTTCTCAAACGGAAAAATTTATACTGTATAAGTGCCAAAAAACCGTCGCTAAAGTAATTTAAGCACTTTTTTTGATAGCCTCTGCAACTCGCTTTGGAACACGTTCATCAAAAGGACTTGGGACGATCATCTCTGCAGAAACATCTTCTACACAATCGGCAATAGCTTTGGCAGCAGTGATGTACATTTTGGTGGTCAGTTTGGTAAGTCGGGCGTCAAGCGCTCCGCGGAAGAGGCCCGGAAAAGCGAGCACATTGTTGATCTGATTTGGGAAATCAGAACGGCCTGTGGCTACAACGGAAGCACCTGCTTCGAGAGCATCTTCCGGCATGATCTCAGGTATTGGATTCGACATGGCAAAGATCATCGGATCTTTATTCATGCTTTTCACCATTGCCTTTGAAAGCACATTGGGTACTGAAACACCGATAAACACATCCATGTCTTTAACGGCATCTTCAAGGCTTCCTTTGCGCATTTGTTTATTGGTGATCTCAGCCATTTCCTGTTTGGTATCATTCAGGCTGTTTCGTCCTTTATAAATAATTCCTCGGCTGTCACACATGATCACATCCTGCACTCCGGCTGCAAATAATAATTTCACGATCGCAACTCCCGCCGCACCCGCACCATTTATCACAACCTGCAGTTCACTCATTTTCTTATGGGTGAGCTCCAACGCGTTGTAAATTCCGGCCAGAGTTACAATTGCGGTTCCATGTTGATCGTCATGGAAAACCGGAATATCAAGTTCTTCCTTCAGCCGGCGCTCAATTTCAAAGCAACGGGGTGCGGAGATATCTTCCAGGTTGATCCCGCCAAAACCGGGAGCAATGTTTTTCACGGTTTGAATGATCTCCTCGGTATCCTGAGTATCAAGCACGATAGGCATGGCATCTACAGCAGCAAATTTTTTGAACAAAACGGATTTCCCTTCCATAACCGGCAAAGATGCTTCCGGGCCAATATTTCCAAGACCAAGCACAGCAGAACCGTCACTCACAACCGCAACCATATTTCCTTTAGCTGTGTAGTTGTAGGCCTGTTCTTTATCGAGTGCTATTTCTTCGCAAGGTCGTGCAACACCGGGGGTGTAGGCGATGCTGAGATCGTCTTTGGTTTCCAGTGGCATTTTGGCCTCGATGGAAATTTTGCCTTTATATTTTTTGTGAGCTTCTATAGCTAGCTTTGCGTAATCTTTCTTGGACATGTGGTGATGTTTTTAAAAGGATTCCTTTAATATAAGGCTCCTTAATTCTCTGCTTTAATTATTTATGTAAAACTCCTTCCAACAAAAAAAGGCGTTGCAAACTGCAACGCCTCAAATGATATCCTAAAAATAAGAAATTATTCATCCAACATTGAAGCGACATCAAAAGAATTATTTTCTTTATTGATGTCTGCTAAACGCTGACTTGGATCAATAGTAATTGTTTTAATTTGAGAAGCAGCCTTATCGATGGTGAAGCTGTATTCCGGATTTACCCATGGCCAGTCCTCAAGAATGGTTCGCCTCATGTCATTTTCAGCGGGTTTTTCACCACGCATCATACGAAGAGGAATGTAATAAAGTTCGCTGCTTCCATCCTCATATTCCACCACAATGTCCAGTGGCATAGGCATCAGGTCGATGCGCTCAAGATTTACTATCGTTTTGTCATCATCTCCGACCACGGATTCAATTCCATAGTCAATGGTTTTGGTTGTTTGAACGAAATATTCATAATACCAATCCAGAATAAGTCCGGATTCTTTTTCCATAACCTGAATAAGATCCAGATCAGTGGGGTGCTTTAACTTCCATTCATCGTGAAATCGTAGCATCCCTTCCCGGAAATCATCCTCTCCCATGATGTAGCTAAGCTGACCTAAAAATACGGCTCCTTTAGAGTAAGCCGCGCGACCGTAGGCAAAATTAGTATTGTAATGGTCGGCGTGAGTGGTCATTGGTTCTTCCTGTCCGGATTCGGCCAGTGCATAATATCCGCGGTAAGATCCTGCGTATGGAAATTCAGCATTCCGGCTGAATAAATGATCCATGGTTTCAGCGGAGGCAAAACTGGTGAAGCCTTCATCCATCCACTCATATAGACTTTCGTTAGTGGCAAGCACGTTTTGGTACCAGCTGTGATACATTTCGTGAACCATCACTCCAACTAAACTTCCGATACTGCGCCCACCGGTTATAAGGGTTCCCATAGGATATTCCATACCGCCATCACCACCTTGCAAATTAGTGTACTGTGGATACGGATATTTACCGAAATGCTCGTTGGCATATTCAAAAGCGCCGATGGTGTAATCCGCCAGGTCTTCCCAGTTCTGGGTGAACTGAGCATTATCTTCTTCAGAAGCGCCTTCAACTACTTCCGGTTGTTGGTAGAGAAAGTGCAGTTTTGGTCCGTTTGGAACCTGAGCTGTTACGTGTTTGAAATCCGGATCGGCTCCCCAAAAGAAATCGATCACGTTCTCAGCTTTGAAATGCCAGGTCATTTTATCGCCATCTGGACGGTTTACGTCGGTGCCTTCTTCTTCATATCCATACCCAATTTCGTTCGGGTTTTGGATGACACCGGTTCCACCCAGTACATACTCCTGATCGATCGTGATCTTAACGTCAAACTCACCGAATGGCCCGTGGAATTCACGCCCAATATATTCATTAGGATGCCACCCGCGGTAGTCGTATTCAGCCAATTTCGGGTACCACTGACTCATCGAGAATTCAACGCCTTCCGAGTTATCGCGGCCTGAACGGCGCACTTGCAACGGCACTTGTGCATCCCACTCCATTTTAAATATTGCAGATTCACCCGGTTGTATGGGATCAGCCAATTCAACAACTAAGATGGTCCCATCCACTTCATAATTCAGTGGCTTGCCGTTTTGAGTGAGAGAGCGAACTCTTTGGTAACCGATCTCATCTTCTTCCAAGTAGAAAATACGATCACGGACACGGCCGTCAGGATCGGCAATAGTTCGGGAGCGGACGTCCATCATGCTTCCGGGTTGGAAGGCATTGAAATAAAGATGATAATATACACGATCCAGAACATCCGGAGAATTGTTGGTGTAAACCAAAGTCTGTTTTCCGGCATATTGGTGATTCTCAGCATCCACATCGATCTCCATGGTGTAATCGACATGCTGCTGCCAGTAATCACTGTCCTGGGCCTGAAGCGTTGTTAGTGTAAGAATTGTTATGAGAATAAAACTAAGTATGTTTTTCATGCTGTATTAGTTAACCGCAGAGAGCGCAAAGGTTGCGCAAAGTACGCGGAAGAAGTTAGAGGTTGTTTACAACTCGGCGGAAGCCGTTTTTAAGTAATTTGGTATTGAAATTTATAAGTAGTCCAAGTTTGGATCCAGATAGTTTTAAATAAGTTAAAACTTGTGCTAAATGTATATCATTAAGGGCATCAACAGATTTAATTTCAATAATAACTTTTTTGTTAACAAAAATATCAACTCTGTAGCCAATTTCCATTTCTACATCTTTGTAGACTAATGGAAGACCTCGTTCGGTTTCAATATGTAAGCCTTGTTGCTGAAGCTCATAAGCCAAACATCTCTGATAAGCCGACTCAAGCAATCCTGGCCCCAATGCTCTATGAACTTGTATGGCAGCATCTAATATAACTTTCGAAAGCTCATTTTCAGACATGGCAAATATCTTAGTGTTCCTTGCGTGAACTCTGCGCTCTTTGCGGTTTTCAATAGTGTATTTAACCGCAAAGGGCGCTAAGAATGCGCAGAGGTCGCAATGTTATCAATCAAAAACTATTTCTGCTGGCAAAGGCTCGACTTAGCGTTGCTTCATCAATAAACTCAAGTTCGGTGCCCATAGGTATTCCGTAGGCAATTCGGGTGACTTGTACCTCGTACTGCTTCAATAATTTGTTGATATAATAGGAGGTGGCTTCCCCTTCTGCATCGGGATTTAAAGCCAGTATCACTTCATTGATCTGTTCATCCTCACCTACTCGTTTAAGGAGTTCCTGTATGCGAAGTTTATCCGGGCCGATATTATCCATGGGAGAGATCACCCCGCCCAATACATGATAACGTCCCCGAAATTCATTCGATTTTTCGATGATATACACATCGTTGAATTCCTCAACCACACAAATGGCAGACGGATCTCGCTTAGGATTATCACAAATTTTACAGGGATCGGAATCACTTACGTTTCCGCAAACCGAGCAACGGGTAACTTTTTCTTTCAGATCAACAATAGCCTGGGCAAGCTTGAATGCGTAATCATCGTTTTGTTTAAGAAGATGAATAGCAATCCGCTGTGCCGATTTACGCCCTGTGCCTGGAAGCTTAGCAAGCTGTTCAATAGCCCGCTCCAAAAATTCTGAGGTTATCTGCACATTTATAATGTTAAATGTTAAATGCTTTAATGTTAAATGAGGCTTTTCATTTAACACTTAAAATTGAAGCATTTAAAATTACTATAGTCCAAATTTTGACATATCCATTCCGGGAATTCCGCCGCCTGGAATCATGCCTTTATACATTTCCTGCATTTTTTCTTTGGAAGCAGCATCGGCTTTTTCCAGGGCTTTATTTACACCGGCTACGATCAGATCTTCCAACATCTCTTTGTCTTGAGGATCAACAACATCCTTATCCATTTCAATGGAAACGATCTGCTTATTGCCGTTGGCTTTCACTTTTACCATTCCGCCACCTGCTTCAGCTTCAACGATCACATCGTTCAAGCCTTCCTGGGCTTCCTGCATTTTAGATTGCATTTCCTGGATCTTGCCGAACATATCGGCCATATTTAAATCACTCATAATTCTGAATTTTATTTTAGTTTCATTTTTAGCTCTCAGCGATCAGCCGTCAGTCTAAGCCTGCTGAAGGCTGATCGCTGAAGTCTGACAGCTTAATACTCAAGTTCTGCCCCAAATATTTCTACTATATCACGGATAATGGGGTCTTTTTGTTGTATCTGTTTAAAGCGTTCGTAAACGCTCATGGGTTTATCCTTTTCGGATTGTTCCCCTACAGATATATTAAAACGTAACAGTGAGCCCACACATTCCTTTAGTTTCTTTTGCAGGTCGGTGCTCTGCTCATCCAGCATCTTTTGGGCAAATTGACTTTCACACTCCAGAAATAATTCTCCCCCCTTCATCTTAACGACTTTAACACGCTCCATCTGCAAATGAAGAAGCATAGGGAAGTCGCCTTTCAAAGATTCGAGATACTCATCCCATTTTTCATGGATCAACTCCAGAGTCACTTTCTCTGCAGGCACATCTTCTTGCTGTGATGATTCAGCAATAGTAGGCTCTTTTTGTTGAGCTGATTGTGAAGAATCCCGGACTTTTTTCGAAAGGGTGGTCATTAAAGCCGGTGCACCGATATCAAAATCATCTTCCTCCTCTTCTTCTGCCGGCTCGTCATCGTAAGAGGGTTCTTCATTTTCAAGTTCTTCTTTAGCTTCAATAGACTCATCTTCAACCTCCTCAGAAGTTGATTTCTTTGAATTATCCTGCACTGATTCTTCGGTGCCATTAACGCTTTCGTTCTGCGTTTTTTGGGGTGAAGCTGATTCGGTTTCGGATTCCTCTGCAGGTTTTGAAGTTTTTTCTGCGGAACCGTTTTTGGAAGAGCTTACGAAGTTACTTGAGTTTTTTTTTAATTCCTCAAGTCCGGCCAGCAGCTCAGATAACTGCTCCGTCCTGTTCATGTGGATGAGCTTCAGCAAGGTGATCTCAAACTGAATTCGGGGCTGACTCGCATCCTTTAATTTGATCTGGGCTTCGCTGATGATATGCAGCATCCGCATCAGGTCATCCCGGGAAAAATCTTTAGCTGACTGTAAATACCGTTTCTTGGTTTCTTCCGATTCCTCTACCAGGTACAGCTTCGAACTTTCATGAGCGATATATAAATTCCTTAAATGCTCAGTCAGCCCGATCAGATATTCCTGAATATCATAGCCTTCCTGCAACAGTGTGTTGATGAGATCCAATCCGGCATCCGCATCATTGTCTTTCACACATTCCATGAACTCGAACAGCCGTTCGGTACCAACCACGTTCAGTGCTTGCAGCAACTCATCGTGTGTGATGGTATCACCACAAAATGCAATGGCCTGATCCATCAAGCCAAGAGCATCCCTTAAAGCTCCGTCTGCTTTTTTGGCAATTACATGGAGCGATTCCTCATCAATGGAAATATCTTCATCCAGCGAGATCTTTCTCAATCGCTGTACGATCTCCTCCACGGAGATCCGCTTGAAATCAAAGCGCTGTACACGGGATAAAATAGTTGGGAGGACCTTATGTGGTTCGGTAGTCGCGAAAATAAATATGGCGTGCTCCGGCGGTTCTTCCAGCGTTTTCAGCAACGCATTAAAAGCTGCTTTACTGAGCATGTGAACCTCATCCACGATAAAAACTTTGTACTTGCCATTTTGAGGAGGTATCCGAACACTTTCCCGCAGGTGATGCACATCATCCACTTTGTTATTGGAAGCGGCATCCATCTCCACGATGTTCAGGGTCTGGTTCAGCGACTCACCATCTACACTAATATCGATCTCGTTGATGGTTCGGGCAAGCACCCGTGCCATTGTGGTTTTACCCACCCCACGTGGACCGCAAAACATGTAGGCGTGAGATAGCCGTCCCTGCTTGATCGCATTCTGAATGGTACTGCTCACATGTTCCTGTGAGACAATATCCTCAAAAGAAGTAGGCCGGTATTTTCGTGTAAGTGCGCGGTACGTTTCTGACATGGATAAACTGGTTTTTCAATCAAAACAATGTACAAAAAGGAAGGGAAAAATTTGGAGGAGAATTGGTGCATTTGATGACATAAATTTCGATATGCTCACAAATGGTCACTACGGTTACATTTTGTAATGGATCCTATAAAGCAAAGCAATATGTTACAAACAATGATAGTATGCTATACTCCATAAGACTCTATTGAAATGCATAGGCAAAGTTATATGTCATATGATTGAGTGAGTAAGCCTATACTAACAAATACCCCTTTGAAAAGGTAAGTGTAGTTGGCGAAGATGTAGATTTGAATTTTGACCAACACGTAGCTCATCCTTACAAAATCACCTAGTGCCAAAAATGATCTTTCAGGGTCAAGAAAAGGTTCATCGGGGAATAGTCACAGCTGTCCTGTAATACCACACACTCGTCGGGTTTTAATTCAGTGAGATGACTTTCACCGGTATATTCAAACTGAATTAAGGCAACCCGAACACTAAAAACACAGAACAATGAGATCACTAAAAATATCGTCACTGTTAATATTTACTTTGATAACCACCAGCGTTTTCGCACAAAACTTAGATTCCAAGTTCAGCTTTGAACTTAATGCAGGGCCCTCTTTAGCAATACAAGATTTAGGTGGTACTGACCTGAATATCGGATTAGGGTTTGAGGGAACTATCACTTACAGGTTTATGCCACATCTTGGGGCCTATGCAGGATGGGGATGGAACAAATTTGCATCTGATGAGCAGTTTGAAGGAATAGATGCTGATTTTGAAGAAACAGGGTATGTATTCGGCTTAGAGTTCAAGCACCCATTTCTAACATCTGACATCAGTTGGTTAGTAAGAGCAGGTGGGCTTTATAATCACCTTGAAATTGAAAATTCAGACGGAGATATCGTTTGGGATACTGGTCATGGATTGGGATATCAGGTTGTAGCAGGAATCGAGGTCCCAATAGGTGAAAAATGGAGTCTGACTCCAACCATTAAATTCCACTCTCTTTCCAGGGAGATCGATGTCAGTGGAGGAAACAGAGAACTGGATCAGAGATACCTTGGTGCACGTATTGGTTTAGTACGCAATTTCTGAATCTAATAGAGGAATAGGGCCGGGAACAAACCCGACCCTATTTTTTAAAAATGAATATTCTATTCATAATTGAGTGTTACATTAATTTCATTGCGGTCACCTGATGAATATTTTAGATATGAAGCTACGGGATGTACATGAGCTGATACCTTTTCGAAATCTATTTAAACTCGCTTTTGGGTTTGCAGTTTCTCTACAGATCATAATTATTCTGGTTAATCATTTAACCGGGTTTTTTGAGTTGAATAGCGTAGCTCACTTTATATCACGTGTCACCTTTGGTTCTATATTAAGCCTGTTCGCTACCTTTGCTGTGGTCTATCCTGACCTGTTCGTGATCAAATATCTGAATGAAAAGATAGGATGGCAGAAGAATGTTTTTCTCAGGGTCATATTTCAATTTATTCTGACTGTACTGATCGGTGGAGTCATAGCTGCCGTTGTGACCTACGTTTCACATTTTTTGAATCCTTATAGAGACGGGTTGTTCATTAATATGAGTTACAACCTGATGATATTTGCGGTTTGTAATGTAATTCTGGTGATCATCCTGGAAGGGTGGATATTTTTTATAGAAGGGGCAAAGTCAAACAAAAGGTCCAGAGAACTTGAAGGACGGGTAACAGAATTGCAATTTGAGATGCTGAAAAAGCAAATTGACTCCCATTTTTTATTCAATAGCCTGAACGTATTATCCGGACTGATAGAAAAAGATCCTGAAACGGCTCAGGATTTCATTGATGAATTCTCAAGACTGTATCGGTATGTTTTGGAGAGTATTGATAAGAGAGTCGTAAGTGTTCGGGATGAGATTAATTTTGCTCGAAGCTACCTGTATTTGCAACAAATGAGGTATGGAAAAGGGCTTGGGTTCAAAGTGGATCTGGCCTCAGATCTATTGAATGGGTATCTGCCGCCGCTTTCTCTACAGGTTGTTCTTGAAAACGTTTGTAAGCATAACTCTGTGAGTGTTGAAGAACCGTTGATGATCGAGATATCCGGGAATAATGAGGAACTGATCGTGCAAAATAATTTACAACCAAAAGTATCACATTCACGAGGCACAAGTACCGGTCAATCAAATTTACAAAAACGATATCAGCTACTTGGTGATATCAAACCAACTTTTAATATTGGCACTTCGTATTACACAGCAAAACTTCCCATAATATTTGAGGAGAGATAATGAATGTATTGATCATTGAAGATGAAGACCTGGCTGCTGAGCGATTGGAAAACATGCTTCTGGAGATCGATCCATCATTGGAAGTGCGTGCCAAGATCAGGTCTGTGAAAGAGGCGGTAAGATGGCTGCGAGAACACACGGTAGATCTTATTTTTATAGATATTCAGTTATCAGACGGACTCAGTTTCAGTATTTTTGAGGAGATACATATTTCTACCCCACTGGTGTTTACAACAGCTTATGACCAATATGCCATTCGTGCTTTTGAGCATAATAGTATTTCATATCTGCTAAAGCCAATTCGTAAAGCCGATCTGAAAGAAAGTCTGGAAAAATTTGAACGATTTAGATCTGCTTTCAGCATAGATTTTGAAACTCTGAAGGAGATATATCAAGGGGAAAAGCCGGATCATAAAAAACGATTTTTGATCAGTATTGGCGAAAAGCTCAAAAAAGTAGAGGTCACTGAAATGGCCTATTTCTATGCCATGGAAAAAAATGTGTTTTGCAGAACTTTTGATGACAAGGTGTTACCTATGGATCATTCCTTAGATGCCCTCGAAGAACTGCTGGATCCTGAAAGCTTTTTTCGCATAAATCGGAAATACATAATAAACATGGATGCTATTGAGCAGATGATCGCTTGGTCAAGAAGCCGTATCAAACTGGAACTAAACCCATCGATAAAAGGTGATGAAGATGCTATTGTAAGCATCAGCCGTTCTTCCGATTTTAAGAAGTGGATGAATAGTTAATTTAAATGGTATGCATAAACTGAGAGGTTTTAAAATGAAAGTATTTAAATATCACATCAGTTAGAAAAATTTTTATCTAATTGTAAACGAATCCCCTTCCTTCAATAGCTTAAAATTCACTCCGATGTTTTCCGGTCTTTGGATAGCCCTGGCAAAATCATTTTCGGGATCTTTCATGCCATCATCAGCAAGGGGGAAAGTGCCGAAATGCATCCCAAAACTGATCCTGGCACCCACATCTCTATGAACCTGAATAGCTTCTTCAGGATTAACGTGCATAGGCTTCATGAACCAGCGAGGTTGGTAGGCGCCAATGGGAATAAGTCCCACTGTTATATTTGGATGCTTTTGCCGGATCTTTTTAAAGAAATCTCCATAACCGGTATCGCCGGCAAAATATATATTGCCGGAGGGAGTGTCGATCACGTAACCGGACCAAAGCGTTTTATTGCGGTCAAATAAACCTCGGGCTGAAAAATGCTGTGCCTCAACAGAGTGAACGGTTATGTCAGTGTCAATACGTTGTTCTTCCCACCAGTCAAGTTCATCGATATATCTGATCCAGTTAGCTTTTAAGAGTCGCTTTACTCCAAGCGGGACTATATATCTGGGTTGAAATTTTTCCTCAAGTCTTCTTATAGTATTCAGGTCAAGGTGATCGTAGTGATTATGGCTGATGATAACGACATCGATCGGAGGGAGGTCTTCGAATCGTACACCTGCAGGGCGAAATCGCTTGGGGCCTGCAAAGCTGAAGGGACTTACCCGGTCGCTCCATACCGGATCGGTTAGAATATTTATCCCGGCGGTCTGAATTAGAAAAGTAGAGTGATTCACGTATGTGATCACCATCCCTTTTGTGACATTATTGGCCGGTTTTTCAGCAAAAATAACTTCTTCTTCGGGAATCTCAACCCACTCACCCTGGTCTCGCTGGAAATACCACTTCATCACGTCAAAGAAGGTTTTAGCCGGAATTTCACCGGAGTTCTCAAAGGTAGTGCCATTAAAACGATCGGAGACGGGACCTTCATATCCGGGTTTTGAGGCCATCCAGCCCGCGGAAGCGATAGTTATTGCAGTAATGAATAGCAGTGTGATGATCCAAAGCAAAATTTTCATGAATAGGTTCATAGTACAGACCGAATGTGTGATTAACCCTTTTTTAGCAGATAATGATTCATTAAAATAAAAAGAGTGCATCGGAATAAAATGCACTCTTAGTTATTCATTCTAAAAACATCTTTAGAACATATTACGATGATTTAAATTATCGGTCCGTTATAATTCTTTTAGATGTTTATTAAAGAATTCATAGATGCGGCGGTACTCATCATACCAGGCATCTTCATCCCGGAAACTGTGCCGTTCAGTAGGATACATCATCATCTCGAAATCTTCATTTCCAGACTGTATCAGCCGTTCGATGTAATGAACGGCATCCTGAAAGCCGACATTGTTATCGATCAGGCCATGAAGCAGAATAACTGGTTGTTGTAAAGAATCGGCATAGGTAAGCGGGTTACTCCGCTCATAATGAAGAGAGTCCTCGTCCGGTTTGCCAAGTCGGGGAAGGGTGTAGCTGGGGTTTGCATAATAATAGTTTTCCCAGTTGGTGACGGAACGTAAGCCGGCAGCAGCATCAAATTTATCCGGAGAAACACCCACAGCGTAAAGAGCCATGAATCCTCCATAACTTCCGCCGTAAATTCCTACTCGAGAAGTATCAGCCTTATCATAGTTATTAGCGAGGAAGGCGAGACCGTCTTCAATGTCTTCCGTCTCATATTTACCCATCCAGTTGGTTACATCTTCGCGGAATTTACGTCCGTAACCGGTACTGTGGCGGTAATCAACTTCGATCACATAATATCCCTGATGCGTCAGATATTGATGAAACATGTATTCGCGCCAGTAGTTATTAGACCAGCCTTTGTACACATTTTGGAGAGAACCGGCTCCATGCACAAATACCACAACCGGGTTTCCATTGGGATTTCTTTTTTCCGGTTTTAGAACTGACATTGACAGGGGAGTGCTTCCATCACGACTAGTAAATTTCACGTAATCTTCCTGTTGCCAGTCATAATCATAAAATGATTCAGGTACAGAATTTGTCAGCTTAACTTCTCTGAGTGGTATAACGGTATCTACAATATGAAGATCAAAGGGCTCGTTGAAATACGTTTTGTTATAGACAATAAAACGACGATCGGGACTCATTCTGAAATCCCGGCGATAGCCTTCTTCAGCCGTTAATTTGGTTGGGAGGTTGCGAATGATATCCAGTTTATAGAGTTGAATCTCGCCCCGGTCCATTTCACTCGTTGCCATTGCAATAGTTCTTTCGTCGATCCATGAAGCCCATGGAATATCATATTCACCAAAGGTATGCTGCTCAAATCCAGATCCATCAGGATGGATGGTATAAATATGGTTCCACCCGTCTCGCTCACTTTGGAACATCAATTTATCCGTAGCCGGGGCAAACGCCATATTAGTGTTATACATCCAGCCCTTGGTAGAATCTTCGAACAATACGTTAGAGGAAAGATCTTCTTTGTTGAAGACGATAATGGTTCTTTTCTTTTGAGGAGGATCAGTAGCGTCAACGGCGAAGTATTTTCCTGAGGCGCTAATGTCTACACTCATGTATCCATGATGCTTCATTACTTCTTTTACATCACCGGAATCAACGGGTGCCACAGAAATGATCCGCTTTGGAATACCTCTTCTTGTTTCACCTGGATCAACAAGTTTTCCGGCATATTCAGGAAAATAGTACTCATCATATTCGGAGGTATCCCATTGGCTGAGGACTAACGTATCCCCGGCCCATCCAACTACACTGAAGCTTGGTGCATCGTCACTTTTGTTAGTAACCTGTTTAATGTAAGCCTCTCCAACTCCCGACACCCACACATCCCCATTTTGAACGAAAGCGAATTTAGTGCCTGCTGCATTCCATACCGGATTGTAATCAAATCCCTTTGAACCAACGATCAGTCTTTCATTTTCGAAGTTGGAATCGGCAAGTATAAGATCACCTGATTCAGTGTAAAGGAGTTTAGATCCGTCAGGAGAAAGTTCGTAATTGCGGATAAGATCCTCTGGAGCTTTTTTCTGATTTTTACCACTCAGCCCAACCTGAAACAATTCAGTTCCTGAAGTGGTAGAATCACTCCAGTTGAAATAAATGGTTTTTCCATTCGGAGAGAAGTGAGAAAAGGATGGCCGGTTACCCGGGATGAACGGTTCGTGGAAAATATCCTTCATCGTTAACTTATCGGGAAATTGTTGGGCATTTGCCTCAACCCCAATATATAGCATCAATAAAATAAGAGTAACTAATTTTTTCATAGGATCATGAATATCTAAATGTGATTTATTTAACGTTGTGAGGATAAAAATTTTAGAGGTTATAAATTGCAAAAATTGGTTTCAGAGATAGAGGGGCGAAATTCTATAAACATTGAATGAGATTCAGCATTTTAGAGAGTCAGAGCAATGGTATCTTTAGAAAGAATAATAACCAATGAATAGATAAATATGAAAACCACAGTACTTAATATTGATGGAATGGGATGCTCTGGGTGTGTAAATACCGTAGAGAATACGCTTGCAGCACTGCCCGGAGTAAAAACTGCGATGGCAGATCTTGAAAAAGGAATTGCAGAAGTCAGCTTTGATGAGGCGGAAGTAAAAGAGGAAGATTTTAAGAAAGCGGTAGAAGAAGCCGGTTACCAAATGACCGGAATTCAGAAATAGATCATGAAAAAAGCCACGCTTCAAATTGATGGAATGCACTGTGCCGGTTGTGTCAATGCCGTAGATAAACAACTGGAATCTTTGGAAGGGGTGAAGTCTGCCCAGGTAAATTTGGCTACCGAATCTGCCGTTGTGGAATATGAAGGCGAGATCACGATGGATCAATTTGCTGAAGTGATCTCCAAAGGCGGATATACCCTGATTCGTCAGGAATCAGGTCAGGCTGAAGATAAAGCCAGGCAGGTTGAGGAGCGTGAGCAAAAGAAACTGGATACGGCCCGCCGAAACATGATCTGGTCATGGGTTCCAACAATGCTCATGTTGTTGTGGATGCTTCCTATGTGGATCTCACATTACATGTTTTTAGGCCCCGTTGGTATGGAGATCGGGATGATCGTTCTGTCTGCATTTGCCATTTTTGTACCGGGATGGGAAACTATAAAAAGCGCGTGGAAGTCGACTCTGAATCTAAGCCCAAATATGGACGTGTTAATTGCGATGGGTTCATTCGCATCGCTTTCAACGGGCTTTGTGGTATTGCTTCATCATTTAGGAATTGGGCCTGAATTTTACAGCTTTGCGATGATCGGTGGGATGATCATGGCGTTCCACCTCACCGGTCGGTATATCGAAACAAAAGCAAAAGGAAGTGCCTCACAGGCAATACGAAAATTACTGACCTTAGGAGCGAAGGAAGCTTCCGTTTTGCGAAATGGAGAAGAGATCAAAATTCCGGTCAGTGAATTGAATATCGGAGATGTGATGCTGGTTCGTCCCGGAGAGAAGATCCCAACGGACGGGGAAGTGATGGAAGGAGAAAGCAGCGTAGATGAATCCATAGCAACCGGGGAATCCATGCCGGTCGAAAAATCAGCCGGTGATGATGTGATCGGTGCCACACTGAATGCAAACGGAGTGTTAAAAATTAAGGCGACTAAGATCGGGAAAGATACTTTTCTGAATCAGGTCATAAAAATGGTGGAAGAAGCACAGGGTTCTAAAATTCCCATTCAGGATTTTGCGGATCGCGTAACTAAAGTCTTTGTGCCGATCGTTCTTGTTCTTGCTGTCCTAACATTGACTTCATGGCTGGTGTTTCCTGATTTTTTTGGAGGTATTGTAGCCGGGGCTTCGAATTATATTCCCTGGGTAAACCCTGAACTGAGTTCAACAGCCCTCGCTTTTTATGCTATGATCGCAGTGCTGGTCATTGCATGCCCGTGTGCGCTGGGATTGGCAACGCCCACGGCACTGATGGTCGGTTCGGGACTGGGAGCAGAAAATGGCATCCTCATCCGAAAAGGGGAAGCTATTCAGCGTATGAAAGATGTGGATACTATCGTGCTGGATAAAACGGGCACCATCACCAAAGGGAAACCGGAAGTGACCGATGTGATCGCGTTTGGGGAAATATCAGAAGACGAGATGCTGAACCTGGCGGCTTCTGTGGAGATTAACTCAGAACATCCGCTGGCAAGAGCAGTGGTGAATACTGCTTCAGAAAAAGGCATCGACCTGGAAAGATCCACAGGATTTGAAGCTATCACCGGAAAAGGGGTAAAAGCGATTGTGGGTAAGGGCGCTGTAGGAGTTGGGACGGCCTCATTAATGGATGAACTGGGTGTTGAGATAACGGAGAAACAATCCTCCCAAAAACAACAGTTGGAAGAACAGGCAAAAACGGCAGTGTATGTAAGTCATGCCGGAAAGCTGATCGGAATACTGGGCATTGCTGATGAGGTAAAAGAAGACAGCGCACAAGCCATTTCGGAATTCAAAAAGCTTGGATTGAAGACCATTATGCTTACGGGCGACAATGCAAAAACAGGCCGGGCTATTGCCGATAAAGTTGGTATTGATGAAGTGATCGCCGAAGTACTCCCCAATCAGAAATCGGATGAGATCAGAAAGCTGCAGGAATCAGGTAAAGTGGTCGCGATGGTGGGAGACGGCATCAACGACGCTCCGGCGCTGACCCTGGCTGATGTGGGAATTGCCATAGGCACGGGAACCGATGTGGCCATTGAATCCGGCGATATTGTGTTGGTGAAAGGAGATCTGTCGGGTGTGCTTCGTGCCATCAAACTAAGCAAGGCTACCTTTACTAAGATCAAACAAAACCTGTTTTGGGCCTTTTTCTACAACCTGATCATGATCCCGCTGGCGGTGGTCGGTATGCTGCATCCGTTACTGGCAGAAGCGGCCATGGCCTTCAGTTCCATCAACGTAGTGCTCAACTCCAAGCGGTTGGGGAAGGCGAAACTGGATTAGGGTTGGTTAATGGTGTCGTTAGAGGTATTAGATTAACTATTGCACCATTAACGAATAACGAAAATCACCCTTACAAATTTTCATCTTCCCTGATAAAACAAAATTCCAAGAAGAAGGTTATCTTGGAGAAGATTCCATCATTTTTAAACCAATTTATTGATATGAGTAACAAAAAGATTCTTATTTACGGACTATTATTTACAGCCGGCGTTGCGGTATTTTTATTCTGGCCGGGTAATTCTGCAAGCAACATGCTTTCCAACAATACCGAAGTGGTGATGTACAAAAATGAAGGCTGCCAATGCTGTACCGAGTGGGGCGATCATATGATGGAAGGCGACTTTGCGGTGGAAGAAGTTCCTGTTCCTGTTTTAATGCAGGTTAAAAGAGACAATGGAATTACCCGAGAATTGGCATCTTGCCATACCGCTATTATTGACGGTTATGTAGTGGAAGGCCACGTGCCAAGAGAAGATGTGGAGCGACTGCTTTCTGAGCGCCCTGATGCCATAGGACTTGCCGTACCGGGTATGCCGACCGGTTCTCCGGGAATGGAAATGCCGGGTCGTGCTGCTGACAGCTACGACGTACTTTTAGTGAATAAAGACGGCTCAACCAGCGTATTTGCTTCCTATTAACGACATTTCAGGTTGATTTAACAAAGGCTTATTCCTTATGGTTTGAGCCTTTTTTTATTGGTCCCAGCCCAAGGTTTAAAACCCTGCACTTTTAGTGCAGCAGGTTAGTATTTCGAAAAAATCCATGCTCTAAATCTGGGGTCATCCTGAGGGCACCCCCGAAGGACCTGCACAACCCTAAATAGGAGCAACCCCGTGAGGATGCTTCGGAAGTATCCTCAGCATGACCTTAGTGATATTGATGGAGAGAGACCGGGACTTTCAGTCCCAAACCAAACCATTCTGCACTGAAAGTGCAGAATGGTTTATTTGGTAGCCAGGGCTAATTATTTGATAATTCTAACCTTTCGTCTATTGTCTTTCAAAAAGAAACAAATTATCCTAGATGTAGTTTAATCGAGTAAACGTCAATTAAAATTAGATTTATGAAAGACACGATAGGTAGAATTCTGACCATAGGGGGAGTATTAGGCGTCGTTTATTTCGGCTGGCAGTATTATGAGGATTCCGAATCCTTTGAAGCATTTGGGGCTGACGTAGCTGTAAGCACCGGTGATTATACCCCGATCATTATCTCGGCAGTAGTTATGCTGGCTGGAATTGTAATTACGAGATTCAATTTTAAATAATTTGTATTTTAAGCCGTGAATAGTTTTTTATTGGTCTCAGGTCCGGTTTTAAAATCCTGCACTTTCAGCGTAGCACTTTAGTATTTCGAAAAAATCTATTTCTGCATTTAGGGGTTGAGGATGCGTTGGTTGAGTTGTGCTCCAAAATCCCCCACGCCCCAAAAAGTCATTCTGAGGGTACTCCCGAAGAATCTTTTCTATTTAGGAATAGAGACCTTATCGGGGTAGAACTTTCCACTGGCTCCGTATTTGCATAGAACAACGCTGATGCTTCGCAAAAGGAAAGGTATTTTCAGGATGACCGATGGGGTGAAGAAGCTGGGACTTTCAATCCCAACCCAAACCTCTGCACTTATAACGCAGAATAGTTTATTCACGGCTTTTTTTATAGGCTGCAGAGTTTTTCGCTTATCTCCCAAAGTTCTTTGGCAGCTTCTTCATCTCTAGCTGTCTTTCGGGGCGTAGCCACTTTTTTATTCCTGAAATACGCTCCATTTACGTCCTTTATATCATCTGAAGTAGCCAGATAAATAGAAGTTGCTGCTCCTTTTTTCGGGGAAACAAAAAATGGCTTGCCGATAGTGAACAAAGTTTTCATGATCCAGCTTCCGCTTTGGGCAAAATTGGATGCTACAACTCCCGGATGTAAACTATTCGCTGTCACGTTGGTATCTGCGATTCGGCGGGCCAATTCTTTGGTGAACATGATATTGAACAACTTGGAGTTGCCGTAGGCTTTCCACGGGCTGAAGTTTTCGTCGAGCTGAATGTTCTCCGGATCAAACTCTCCGGCGCGGTGGGCTTCGGAAGCCACGCTGATAATACGTCCGCTTTCTGCCGCTTTTATATGATCGAGCAGTAAGTTTGTAAACAGGAAATACCCGATGTGATTTACAGCGAAGGTCATTTCAAGACCATCCACCGTTTCTTCTTTTTCGGAAGCAAGGAAACCGTGATTGTTGATCAGTACATCAATTTTATTATAGGTCTTTATGATCTCTTCGGCCGCCTTTCTGATCTCGGCCTGTATGGCAAAATCACATAAAACGATATCAATTCCCTGATTAGAAGTTTCCTCGATGATCTGCTTTCTGGCAGCCTCAGCTTTATCTTCATTTCGGCATACCATTACAATGTATGCGCCTTTTTCGGCCAGAGCTTTTGTGGTCTCAAATCCAATTCCGGAGTTAGCACCGGTTATAATGCACAGTTTATTATTCATAAAATTCATTACGCAAATTAAAGTATTCTGATTCACACAAACGGTTTACCAAAGCATCAAATTCCTTATCTTTGATAAAAATCAGGAAAGCAATGATACAAGAATATCTGAACTCAATTGAGAAATTTGTGGTGGTGGGTGATCGTGTACTCATTAAGCCAAGAGATATGGAAACCCATACCCGAAGCGGATTGGTTTTGCCGGCTTCCGTGAAGGAGAAAGAAGAGATCCAAAGCGGATATATTGTTAAGACCGGTCCGGGTTATCCCATTCCCAATACTGATATCGAAGAAACGTGGAAAGGGAATACTGATACTAAATACATCGGGATGCAGGCCCTGGAAGGTGATTTAGCTATTTTCCTGAAAAAGCAGGCTTACGAAATTGAATTTGAAAACGAAAAATATCTGATCGTCCCGCATGCAGCAGTTTTATTGCTCATCAGGGATGAAGAAACGACTTAAATGAAGAACGAAAAAGAGTACGAGAACGAAGACAAGAATATTAAAGAGATCAAGGAAGAAAAAGAGCAAAAGCATTCTGTAGTAGATGACATTCAGGGCATTATCATTGGATCATTACTGGCCGCCTTTGGTATCGCTATTTTTTCTCACATGAATTTCCTGATCGGCGGAACGGCGGGCGTGGCTTTTTTAACTCAGTATACCACGGCTTTTACTTTTGGTCCGGTTTTCTTTGTGATAAATCTGCCGTTTTATGTGTTGGCTATAAAAAAGCTGGGCTGGGATTTTACCATCAAGACTTTTATCGCGGTTTCAGGGGTTTCTTTTCTGACAGAATTTATTCCCAAGATCTTTGAGTTTGGAGAGATCAATCCCTGGTTTGCGGCTATCTTTGGGGGCTTCCTGATCGGCAGTGGATTGCTGATGCTTTTTCGGCATAAAGCCAGTTTGGGCGGATTGAATATTCTTTCTATTTATGTGCAGGAATATTTTCAGATCAGTGCTGGTAAATTTCAAATGGTGGCAGATACACTCATTATTTCAGCGGCCTTTTTTGTGGTTGATTGGAAAGCATTGGCTTTTTCAGTGCTTGCTGCCGTAGCGTTGAATATTATTTTGGCGATCAATCATAAGCCCGGGCGTTATCGGGGTATGAGTTGATGGGGTAAATCCCAAGCTCCAAGTACCAATTCCCAAATTGGAGTCGCTTTGATTATAGGTCTGGTGGTCATTTCGGGGCGAATGCCCGAAATCTAATTGTTTTTTTAAGTATCAACTGTTTGATTTCAGGGTAACAATTAGATCCCTGCCTTCGCAGGGATGACCCGTAAGACTTTTGGTTTATAAGCTTGGTAAGCAAACCCTGTCAGGTTTCTAAAACCTGACAGGGTTGTTTTGGTAATCCACGTCATTCAAAACCCTTTCGGGAATGAATACTCCGTTTTTTTTCGTTAATTGCGGCGTGAATAACTCCTTAATTAAAACGATAGCCCGATGAATCGACGTCAGTTTTTACTCAGATCTGCTTTAATGGGAGCCGCTGCAACGCTTCCGGTATCTAAATTATTTGCGCTTGGGCAAGAAAGCCCATTCAAAACCCTCAGAAGAAATGTGGGCACTTTTACCGGTCGCGGAGGAACCATTGGCTGGCTGGTGAATGAAGGTGGTATCGTAGTGATCGATTCCCAGTTTCCTGATTCTGCAAAAAATTGTATTTCTGGGTTAGAGGAAATGAGTGAAGCCGCTTTTGATATGCTCATAAATACGCATCATCATGGAGATCATACGGCGGGAAATCCGGCCTTTCAGGAAAAAGTGAAGCGGATCGTAGCTCACAAAAACGTACCGGATCTGCAACGGACGGCTGCGGAAAGAAGTGGGCAGGAAGCATTGGATTCGCAAGTCTATCCCAATACAACCTATGAAGGATCATGGAGTGAAACCATTGGGGATGAAACGATTCATCTGAAACATTATGGCCCGGCGCACACGGGTGGAGATACCGTGGTATATTTTGAAAAAGCGAATGTGGCACACATGGGAGACCTGATGTTTAATCGCGCTCATCCGTTCATAGACAGAGGTTCAGGCGCTAACATCTCGAATTGGATCACCACTCTTGAAACCGTAGCTGAAGAACTGCCAAATGATGCGATCTACATCTTTGGTCATGGAAATTCTGACTACGGAATTACAGGTTCTAAAGAAGATCTGGCTGTAAAAGTCGATTTTTTTGAAGCACTACTCGATTATACGCAAAAGGGAATTGATGCCGGGAAGTCAAAAGAGGAGCTGGCCGATATTGAAACTTTGGATGGTTTTGAGGAATTTAAAGCTCCGGGATGGAGACTCCCTTTAAGTGCAAATGTAGAAGTAGCCTATGCAGAACTCACCGAAGACAACTGATCAAAAATTATCCCGGAAGCAACAACCGCGGCGTTGCCAATTTTGTGGGCAGATGGCAGAATTGGTTTGGGTGCATGGACATGGACAATGCGCCGCCTGCGGAACAAACACTGAAGAATGCTGTCGTGGAGAAGTTAAGTGTTAAGGTGCGTGTGTAAACACTTTCGCACTGTAACACATGAATCAATAATCAAACTGCCATTTCAGATCAATTCCCTGTCGGTTATCATCTCCCTGGGTAATGATGAGATCAAGGTTATTGGTCAGCAGATATTCCAGGATAAAGATAGTTTTTGGAGAGGACCCGCTGATCTCATTCACAATGGCAAAGAAAGTTCTTCGGTTAAGATACCATCCTGTTTTAATAGAAGTACCGGAAGTGGCTCCTGATCTCGTTGTTTCGATCTGAACCACATCAATACCTAATTCCTGTGTTGCAAGAGTTTCAAATTCATCCAATAGTACTCCAACTAAAAGATCGGTTGGGGAGGAGCCGGTTCCCCCGCTCACCACTTGCTGCCACGACTCAAGAGCATAACAGGGTTTATTGAACAGAGTATAGCAGATGATATCTTGCTGTTCCATTTGGGGCTCACTTTCAAATCGGAATTCAGGATCACTGGCATCCCCTTCAATGATGTAGTAAAGGATGATAGGGTCGCCCTGCTTTTGAGAGGATTGAGGGATATAGCTAGTGTTGATGTATAAATCGGGTTCGGTAAGGGGGCCGCTAAAAGTGAACCGGCCTTCTTCAAGTGTAAATTGCTTTCCGAGGGGGCGTACGTATCCTCGTTCTGCATCCAGTGTCCCAAAAAGCTGGAGATCACCCGCCGTTGCTTTTTGGGCATCGAGTTCTCCGGTGAGCTCAATTTCCATATCCAGATAACGACTGTTTCGGATGAGGAAATCTCGTTCGATCACGAATCGCATATCTATGGCAAGTGAATCGTACGGGCTGAATGATGAAGCTTCTTCTTCAAGTTCAACCGATTCAACAGATCGTTCACCAAAGTCTTGTAAATAAACGAATCCGTTTTTGATGTTCAGCTGACCGGAGGCAGTTGGTTTTGTGGGTTGCCCGGTCAAAGTACTATTCAGGTCAATGGTGAGATTATAATCTGAAGTATTGGCCAGCCTAAAACGGGAAGCTCTGGCATTGATATCAAGGTTAGACGGGGTGATGCCATCCAGCTCTATAGAGCCATTGGCAGTAAAATTTCCGCTTCCGCTTGTCATGTTAAAACTGTTAAGTAGCAGGTTCCCGTTGTCAGAAAAACCAAGTTCAGAACTGATCTTTGTAAGGTTAATTCCTGCGATGGGCACATTTAGCTCACCATCGGTAAGTCGCAGAGAGCCTTTTGGAGTAAGGTTTTCTTTTGTTCCGGAAATATTTATATCAGCATTTAGTGTTCCCCTTAGCCGGCGCATGTATTCCTGATTCAGGAAGTCGTTAAATACCGAAAGGTTGAAGTCATCCGTAACTAAATTGAAGGAGAGCATATCTGACTCATCGGGCATGATCAGTTCAAAAGTCCTGAAATCCATAGAGATAGGAATTTCGGCACTAATTGATGCGGCTTTTTGACCACGGGCATTGACTTCAGTGATCCCGGTCATTTTTCTCTCCTGGTGATAATACTCGAAGCTGGCAAAAGCAGAATCAATTCGAATTCCTGAAAGGGTAGGGTCTTGTAGATCAAACCTCCCTTCAAAATCAGGATTTCCTGCCGAACCGGAAAGACTCCCATTGAAGCTTAAAAAGCCAGTTGTTTGAGTGACCTGAAAATTTTGCAGCAGACTTTGGAAGTCATCCAGATCTATTGGGTTTATCCTGAATTCACCACTGACCGGTTCTTCAAAAAAGGAGTTATCCAGTTCTTCCGGAGTTTTTAGTACAAATGGAATATCAATGCTACCGGCTATGGCTTCTTGTCCGTCCAGTGTTACTGACAAGTTTGCGTTAAGCCGTTCCGATAATAGTTCAAAATTTAGCCCTATACGATCTAATTCCATACCCTGATAGGTGAGATTTGTAATACCAAGTGCGCCGTTGCCAAAAAGTTGATCAGGTGAATTGTCAATTTCAAGATCTCCGGACAAAATACCGTCCACAAAACGCTCACCAAAAATAATATCCTGAATTACCCCAAAGTCGAAATCACGACCTTCGGCCCATATTTGTTGATTCAGGGAATCGGCATGGGGAATCGCTATGTTCATGAAAGTTCCACCGTCTGAGCTCAGCATCAGGGTATCGGTTTGAATGGAGGCATCTTCATAATTTAGATTGAATGGTTGCTGTAATGAGAGCAGGCGAGATGGCGTTCGGAAATCGAAGGTACTCCAGGTTAAGGCGGTTTTGAGGGTTTTCATGTTGACCTCATACGATCCGCTCTGCGAAACTTTTCCGGCTTCTCCACTGATTATATCCAGATTGAAGTTTCCTGAAAGAGAATCGGTAGTTGAGATCCCAACAGCTGAAAACTCCAGATCCTGGAGCATAACGTTAGAAAAAGAAGGTTGACGTATATCCAGAGAAAAATCATATCCATACTCTTCACGAATGGAGACCTTTGTAGAACCTTGGATGGAATTGGCGGTAAAAAGAGAATCGTATCGAATATCATTTAATTTAATATTGCCATCGAAAAGAAGTTCATTTTCTATGATCTCCGTTACGTTTCCGTTAATGGTTCCGGTGGCATTAAATATTTCAGCCCCAACCAAAGTAGCGATCGGTTGTACATTTTTAACCTGCATATCAAGGGCAAAATTATTATCCGGATCGGTTTGGTCAGTAAGATTTCTTCGTCCTGAAAAACTTCCTTCTATAACTTCACTGAGCAAAGTCCCCTTATGAATAGTTAAAATATTACCGGATAACCCTGCATCTACACTAAGGGAATCAAAGGAAGCACCATTTACAAAACTTGAATCGATGCGTAAATTGGCATCAAGGCGAATTTTTTCGGGATCAAAAGAACGCCCATTGCCTGTTGCAGCTAAGTTGATGGAAGTTTCGAAACCTTCTACACCGTTTATTTCCAGCACATCAAAATCATTGGTTTCTAGGATGAAATTGTAGGAAGGCAAATCAGTTAAAAAGTCTGACACTGTAGCGTCAAAATTCAGCTTATTTTTGATGAGCCGTATAAAACCCGAGGCCTCCACTCGGTCTTTTGTAATATTCCCCGTCACATTCAGATCAGAAAACTTCTGACCGTTTACTACAATGGTGTCTTTTGCAATTACGGGTTTAATTTCTGTCAATTTCGTTTTGGAACTGTCCCATTTTGAAATAGTTCTTTCCAAGTATAAACCCGGTGTTACTGAAAAATACCATGGTTCATCAGACAGCTCAAATCCCCGTCCATTTGCTTTGGCACGGAAGCTTATTTCTCCATCAAGTTCGGGATCTTTAAGCCACCAACCCAAGTCAATATGTTCAACTCGGCTTTGAAGATTCCAGTCAGGCTGCTCAGAAAAAATGCTTTTTATATCGGTAAGAAAAGTGATCCCATCCTGCCCGTCTTTAGCCTGAATATTAGCCAGTGAATTTCCCTCTATAATGGTACCACTGCCAAATAAGATCTGAAGGTTGTAGTTTTGATACCGGATCTCATTTAATGTAAATCCCCAGGTAAGGTCCATATTCTCATAATCCTCATTCACACTTCCTTCCACCGAAAACTGAAAGTCGCCGACCTCTGCATCTAAGGAGTCATTAGTGAAATAACCGAGGTCGAGGTTTTTCCCATTTATCCCAAACATGTTCAGGGTGGGAGTATTGGAGATCGAAACATCAGAAACAACAACCAGATCATCAAAGCCGTCTCCTTCGGCCTGAAGTTCTATTTGTAAAGACTGGAAGTTTCCGCTGATACCTAGAGATAATTGAAGTTCATTTTCCGGAAGTTTGTAATCCAGATAAGGTTCTATGTCCTGAAATGAAAGGGGCATGGTTACTCCTTCGAAAGCAAGGGAAGAATCCTGGAGTGCGGTAAAGCCATTGGCCCTAAAGAACGTCCGACCTGTTTCTATCACAAGTTCATTCAAGGAGATCATCTCATCTTCATAAGATGCAGAGCTTGAGAATGTTATCGGTTCCGGCAGCCTGCCCTCAATTAAACGGAAAGAGAGTGCTGAAAGGGAAGCTGAAAGCTCATTCTGAAAACTAAAGGCTGCGGAAGCGGTGAGTTTCTCGATGGAAAAGGAGGAGTCGGGTAGAAATGTAGGCGAATGCACAAAGATCGAACTGTTATCTACCTGAATATTTTTAATGTTTATCTCAAAGGATGATCCGGACTCTGAAGTGTCTTCCATTGCTTCAGTTTTAAGCAGGTCCTGTATGTTAAACCTTTCACCTTCGGTTTCAAGGATACGGGCCCTTAAGCCTGAAATGTTAATATTTGATACGCTGAAATTTGAGTTAAGTAAACTCCAGATATCATAAGTGATGCGGAGTGAATCTAAAGATAGTACGGTGTCTTTTTGGTTGAGGTGAATGTCATAAACAGAGAAGTCATTCCAAAGATCACCATCAATATTAGCGATAGTGAGGGTTCCGTTTAGACTTTCGTTTGCTATAGATTCTGCCTGATTTTTGGCAAATGAATGCACCCATGATGTTTTTAGTGAAACCCTTGCCACAGCCGCTATCAATATAAGCGAGAGGATGGTCCAGGTTAACCCCTTAAAGATCTTTAGGATGATATTTTTTTTGTCCGTACTCATTAAAATGCCTGACCTATACTAAAATGAATGCCCCAATTATCCCATGCACTTCCATAATTCTGGCCTTCATAGATCTGAAGATCCTGATCGCTGGGATTTATTTTATAGGCAATATCTACGCGAACGGGTCCAATGGGCGACTGATAGCGAAGTCCACCACCCAAACCAAACTGCAAGGGGGAAGTGGCGATATCACTGAAATTCCTCCAGACCTGGCCTCCATCTAAAAACGTGGCTACACCAAATCCTTTAATAAGCTGATTGAGTTGAAATCTGAATTCCGCATTAAAATTGATTGTCGCCCGCCCTCCAACAGGGACATAACGAGAAAATTCATCATTTTCATCTAAAATGGGGCGTTTGGGGCCCAACTCTTGGCGGTTCCATCCCCGAACTGCATTTGTACCCCCATTATAAATTCTGATATCTAAAGGCAGGGAATCTTGTTTGGCGTAGTAGATGCCGGCAAAATTGACTCGTTTTGCAAATATAATAGCATCTGTCAGCGGGGTGAATTTTCTGATATCGATGCCGGCTTCCTGAAAACTGTAAGTAGATTCACCGAATAATCCTGAAAGTTCCCAGAATGGTTGTAATGACCATCCGCTTTCTCCCCGCCGTGTGTTACCGGTTGAGTAAAAGGCATTAAGGTTAAAAGACGATACATTATAGGATTGAATACTGTCGGGGAGACTTTCCTGAGAACTTGTAGTGATCTCGTTGTTGAGGGTGTATTCGTAAGATATGGTTCCGGTAAAATTAGAGCTGTATTGGTAGATGAAGCTATTTGTAATTCCACCGCGGAATATCTCATAAGATGGCTCAAGCTGGTGACTAATTGCAGGCGACGAAACAAGAGATGATTTGGTGTTGAATAAATAAGGAAACAGGTAATCTACGCCAAAGCGTTGCTCTATAGCGGAGGCATTTCCGGTGACTGTTATTCGTTCTCCCCGGTTACGTGCATTCCGGTGGGTCCATGAGACTTGGCCACGGAAAAGTTTATATGCATCAGCCCATCCATCATCAAGCCGTGTTAAATTACCGATCCCAAATCGTAACTGAACGGTTCTGAGTGGGGCTTCTCTGACTCGCACCTTTATATTTATAAGGGAATCCTGAGGCTGGTCGGGAATTGAGACCAAGGCAAAACGGAGCATATGATGGTTGAAAACCTCACGTTGTGCTTCCCTGAGTTGTGACTCACTGAAAAATTCATTTGACCTGATGCCGGTTTCTCTGGCAATATATTTTGATGGAAGGTTTTCGTTCCCTTCAACGATAACGGAGTCGAAACGTGCTCTTGGCCCCGGTTTACTTATGATCAATACATCAGCTTGTTTAGAAGCACTGTCAACGGTAGCCTGAACTTCACTGTCTGCATATGGGTATCCGATATTGCGGAGAGCTCCGACTAACCTTCCCTCTACTTCCGGTTGAGTTACTGCTTCATAACGTTGACCTTTGCGATATGGCAGACGTTGTTTGATGGAGCTAAACCGATCGTCATTTATAATAATAGCGCTGTCCCGGCTTGAAGTGGAAATTTCAAAACGAACATCGCTGATTCGGATCGGGGTATTCTCGACGATCTCAAACACGATTGTTTTTCTCCAATCCTTGGATTGATCTTCAATAGCATAATTTACAATTACATCATCAAAGCCCCGGCGCTGGTAGAATCGCTGAATTCGAATAACATCTCTGCGCACTTCATTCTCGTTTAGAATCATTCCCGGTTTTTTCCAAAAGAGCATTTTTTTAAAAGGTGAGGGGGGCTCGTTTGAAATTATATTCCGAATTACAAGCCCCTCAAAGGTTTCATTTCCCTGAATTTTGATATTCCAAACCCGGGGTTGCACCGCTTCATCCTGAGCGAATACATCCTCAAAAGGAATAGACAATATCCCAAAGCACAGAATAAAAGGAATTAAAATTTTGATATTAGCAGTAGTCAAAAGGGTGGTTTATTTTCGAAGGTGATAAGTATAACAGAATGTTTGCTATCTTAGAAGTTTACAATCTATTATTGGGTTCAAATTAACAAATTAGTTCAGGGTTTTTATATGGTTAGAATTGCGTGGTTTATAGTTGCTTTAATGTTGCTGGCCTCATGCAAAAGCACGGAGGAATTTACCGGATTTTCTTATGACCCCCCCGATGTAACAAATACAACAGATAAAGAACTAACTTCTCAGCCTAAAAGAGTTATCGGGGCAGGGTCCCCTAAAGTTTGGGTAAGTAACGAATTTGATGGTGCTCGCGTAAATGATTTCTATGCTCTTAATGATTCAACGTTTGAAGTTTTTATAGCTCCGGAAAATGCCCCTATCAATAATAGTCCATGGTTTGCCTTTAAAATATGGAGCGATACCGTACGTATGGCTAAAATACAACTTAATTACCGAGATGCCACGCACAGATATATTCCTAAATTACATAGTTGGGTTTGGCCGGACAGCACCTGGCAAGCCCAAATGGAGTTACCAGTAGAATATGACACAGCCACGGGGACGGCTACTTTTGAAGTCTTATTAGCTGAAGATCCCATCATAATAAGCGGGCAGCCATTAAATACCTCTTCATCCGTTAAAAGAGAGCTCGCTAAACGGAAGATCACAGGCAACGGTTTTACGGAATTGAAACAAGCCGGACTTTCAAAAAAGGGGCGCCCGATCTGGGAGGTTGAAATTACAGAGGTAAAGAAGGAACAAAAAGCTCCTGTATTAGCCATTATTAGCCGGCAACATCCGCCTGAAGTCACCGGCTATTTGGCCTCACTTATTTTTTTGGAAGAACTTACTTCAGATCTGGAACTAGCTAAAGAATTCAGGAAAACGTTTGTGGTCAAAGCATTTCCCATGATGAATCCCGACGGGGTAGATATGGGGCACTGGCGACATAATGCCGGCGGCATTGACCTGAATCGTGACTGGGAAAATTTCAATCAGCCCGAAACACGTGCCATCAGGGAGGCATTTTCATGGATCAAAGATCATGAATTGCGAACCATGTTTTATGCTCTTGACTTCCACTCCACAAACGAGAATTTATTCTATCCTATTGAAGAAGAAATAGAAACTAGTCCCGATAACATCACGCAAAAATGGATTCCTTTTATTACGAAAGAAAACCCGGATATTCCGTTTACAATCGAAGAATTTGATACGTCTTCGCCTATTGCAAAGAACTGGTTTTATCATACATTTGGTATTGATGCCTTAACCTATGAAGTTGATGACAGAATTGGAGAAGAACAGCTGAACAAGTTATCACGTTCAGCAGCCAGGTCATTGATGCGATTATTGTTGCAGGAATGGAATAAAATGGGTGTTGAAAACTAACTTGGGGTTACTCATATTTACAAATAAAATAAGGTAATGCTATGACGATGAAAGGATCAGATATTTTACATGATGGTATTCAAAACTGGAAGTTGCGGCTTGTGTTGAGCGCTTTGCTGTGCATTATGGGATTGGCCGGGCTTGTAAGTATGGCTTTAGGAGAATTTGTTGAACTTACAGTATGGGATAAGACCATTGTGAGTATTGCCATTTTTATGGTTGGAACCCCAGCTTACCTGATCGTCAGTAATTTGGGCAAGGTTGATCAATACACTATTGCAGGCTTTTTGAATGAAAGTTTGCAGGAAGTTCAGGGGGATGCGGAAGTATTGGTAAAAAAGGAAGAAGAGTTGGATGAAGAAGAGAAAACCCGTCGACAACAACTGGAGGAGTTTTTTACAGAGAACCCTCTTTACAATTACCTTCCTGATAAGCCGGTAAAACAAGCCTATGTCCTGTTTCTTTTATCTTTGATCGGAAGTTTTAGTATTTGGTATATTGGTTAAGTATAAGCGGTACACGAGCCTTTTCGACGGTACAAAATTAGATAAGAAGTTTTTCAAAACAGACAATTATCTGACTGCTAAAATCCCCATTTTAGGACGGTATTAATGATCAGCTGTTTATTTGATCTTCATTAAAGCCTGAAAAGAAGCTGTAGAAATGGGCCATAATCACCATCACCATCATTCTCATAACGTTGACGATTCTTCCATATGGAAGCTATGGGTTTCTATATTTTTGAATCTTGGGATAGCTCTTGCTCAGGTTATAGGTGGTATCATTGCCAACAGCCTTTCTCTGCTATCGGATGCCGTCCACAATTTCAACGACTCCATGTCGCTGGTTACCACCCTGGTAACTAAAAAGATTGCTAAAAAAGGGGCGAGTTCATCTAAAACTTTTGGATATAAAAGAGCAGAGATCATTGGAGCATTTGCGAATCTGATCACCTTGGTCATTGTTGCGCTGTTTTTGATTAAAGAGGGAATAGAACGGTTCTTTGTTCCGGAGCCCATCGATGGAATTACCATGTTCTGGGTAGCTATGATCGGTTTAGCTGCCAACCTGATAACGGCTGCGTTGCTCTGGAAAAATGCTAAGGAGGACTTAAATATGCGCAGCGCATTCATCCATATTTTATCTGATGCGTTGTCGTCTGTTGGGGTAATTATTGGCGGATGGCTGATCATTCAATATGAATGGTATATCGTAGATACGATCCTGACCCTCATCATAGGCTCTTATATTCTATGGCATTGCTATTATATGCTGAAGGAGGCAATTGATATTTTAATGGAATCAAAGCCGGAGAACATAAATATAGATGAGTTGGTGAAAGCTATGAGCAGCGTGGATAAAGTTTGCGATGTTCATCATCTGCATGTTTGGCGACTCGATGAACAAAACACCTTACTTGAAAGTCATATCAGGATCAATAAAGAGGACCTGAATGAGATGGAGTCTATCAAATCATCCATCAAAAAAATACTGCATGATGAATTTGAGATCTCCCACAGTACGCTGGAATTTGAGTTTAAACCATGTGGAGATCATAAGCACGAGATCGTGCATCAACATTAGGCTGTTAGTTATCTTTTTGCACTGAAAAATCCTGATTGTATGGATTGTTTTCAGGGACGGTAACTTGTACCAACCCATAATTAGATGCCTGATGACACTGGTTGCAGGTCTGTATCATTGTTTCATAATTGCGCTCAAACATTTCTTTGTCACCGGCATCAATGGCAGCCCCTACCTGTTCAAGCTGAGGTGGCAGCATGGTTTCAAGTAATCCGCTTACATCCACATCATCATCCATGTGATTTCCGTCAACAATAGTCTCAGCCAGCTCTTCAAGTTCATGAGCATAGATATCAGCGAGCTCCCAGTTTTCTTCCATGCCGGCTAAATATAACTTAGCACTGTAGCGCTGCATAAATGACATGTGGTAAATTAAAGGGATGCTATCCATATAATACTCGTCAGAATCCATGTGCTCACCGGGTTGGTGATTGGGCTGGCATGCAATTCCGATAAACACAAAAGAGGTAATAAGCAGTACAGAAAAGCCTTTTAAAGAATTTTTCATGATGAGATGTTTCGGATTGATTACTTGTTCTTACAATGACTAAGTTATTCCCAAACAGTCATACATTCAAATCATGAAAAAATTAATTCTCCTTTTACTCCCATTTTTTGTTTTCAGCTGTGGCAATAACCCGGATGTGATCGATGACCTTGGAGACGCCTCATTTGAACTCCTTGATCAGGATAGTGTTGCCGTTACTTTTCCCGATGATTTTCAGGGTGAATTTGTTGTGATTGGATTCATTTACACCAACTGCCCCGATATTTGCTCACTGATCACACAGAACCTGGTGCGTATCCAGAAAGAAATGGATCATCCGGATGATGTTCATTTTATCGCCGTAACTTTTGATCCGGAACGGGACACGCCTTCAACCCTGAAGAAATACGGAAATTCATTTGGGGTGGATGAGAATTTCACCTTTTTGACCGGAGTTCCCACCGAGGTTTTTGAAATGATGGACAGTGTTCGCGTTCGCAGCCAGATCTCATTTACCGACACCACTGATGATGGGCGCGAGCTGTATTTCATTAATCATTCCGATAAGATCATGGTGCTTGATAAACAATCGAGGGTGATCTTTGAATATGGCGGAAGTCAGCCCATGATCCCAAATATTGTAATTGAAGACTTAAATAAGGTGCGATGAAATTATTCAGAAAACTTATATTCCTGGCTGTTATAACGGTAGTGATCTCTTGCGAGGCGGAACAAAAAAGTGCGGAAAGTGAATCTGATGTAACAATAGAAGATATGGGAAATTGGGTTCGACCTGCTTCATCAGGAGGGACGAGCGCCGCCTACTTCAGATATACAAATTCGCTGGATAATGCGGATACGCTGAAAGCTGTAAATAGTGAAGTTGCAGGCTTGACTCAAGTTCACGAAGCATATGAAACAGAAGAAGGAATGATGGGAATGAGGGAGCAGAAAGAAGTTATAGTGGCATCCGGAGAAGAAATTTTTTTTAAGCAAGGTGGGCTGCACATTATGTTAATGAGCTTGGGGCGTGATCTTAAGGAAGGGGACTCTGTTCGTGTTGATCTAGAGTTTGCCCGTGCAGGAAAAGTATCAAAGGTGTTGGCGGTAAAGCCATAGAATATAGCTGAAATAAAAAAAAGGCTGCCGGTTTAACCGACAGCCTTTCATCACTTAATCTTCAGCTTACTGAATAGTAAACTGAACCATTACAATATTATCCATCTCGTCGAATGCGGGGGGATCATCTGATCCTTCAGAACCATCAAAGTCATAAGACCCGATGGTGCCATTGTCAATGTGAAGCATGGCCCATACTTTGTCGCCCGCTTCCAGAGTTTCACCTTCATCAAGTGTAATTTCAAGGTCGGTGTTATTGCCAAGGTAAACTTGACCGTGACCGATACTTGCAGGTACAACCGGCGCATCACTTCCGTTATCGCGGTGAAGTACCACAAAGCCGATCTGCTCAGCCATGGTTTCGGAAATAGTAAGGGTTCCATTCACCACAGCCTGATAGTTTGCTGTTACAGCAGAAGCAGAGCCACTGACTGTAATATCTGTCATCAGGATGCCATTGGCAGTTACTACCGGTTGATCGTGTGGGCTAACGCCGTCAAATCCATAGGCACCTTTTTCACCGGTGTCGAAGTGAACCATCGGCCATAATTGCTCGCCATCTTCCACAACTTCACCGTCATTAAAAGTGATCTGAACATCGGTGTTCATTCCGGCTTCGATAGGAGCTTTTCCTATGATCTCAGGGATCTGCGGTCCGTCATTGGCTTCATTAGAGCGGTGAACAACAACCCAGCCATCTGTATCAGAATCTACATCAACAGTGATAGAATTATTCATCACAGTTTGATCGTTTGCCGTAAGGCTCGATGTATTCTCAAGCACAGTAAATGATTCCAGAACGATTCCACCTTCAAAGAATACGGGCAGGTCTAAACCATTTCCGCCATCAAATTCGTAGGCTCCGATCTCGCCGGTATCATAATGAAGCATAGGGAAGAGGTTATCTCCGGCTTCAACAGTTTCGCCATCATTAAGAATGATCTCAACATTCTCATTCATTCCTGCATTAACAGGAGCTTTTCCTATGATCTCAGGAATCTGAGGCCCGTCGTTATTAGTGTTTGGTCCGTGTATTACGATCCATCCATCTTCAGCGGCATCTACAGAAAGAGTAAATATATTGCCCTGGTTAACCTGATCTGCAACTGTAATGGCAGGATCGGTTTGGCTGATCATGAATGAGGCCATTACGATCTCTTCATCAAAGATCACGGGATTATCCAGACCATTTTCGCCGTCAAATTCATATGTACCGATCTCGCCGGTATCTTCGTGAAGCATTGCCCAAAGAGTCTCGTCATTGGCAACGCCTTCCTCAAGTTGTATGCTGACGTCAGAATTTGACCCCATATCTACAGCAGCTTTCCCGATAATTTCAGGAACCTGTGGGCCGTCATTATTTTCATTGGAGCGGTGGATCACGACCCAACCGTCTTCCGGCGAATCGATATTAGATATTACTACCTGATTTCCGTTATTGGTGCCTTGAGTGTTAGCTTCGACTGATGGAATGTCCTCATCAGTTACCATCTCACCTGAAGAGTTATTATCACTGCTACAGGCTGCAAAGCTAAATGCAGAAGCGACAAGTAAAATGAATAGTTTATTTAAAGATCTCATAATTAAGTGTGTTTTTTATTGTTTTTATTTGCTTGTTGTCTGTGATTACGAAAGCTTCCCGAAAGCAGATTGGATTTTTTAAATTTTGAACACGAATGATTTTAGGAGTGGAAACTGCACTTCATTTAAAAAAGGATACTAAGAAGCATGCAAGAACTCATTAACGCCGTTGAGCAAACCCAGGTACTGGTAGCCGTGATTGGCTTAATTATTTTGTTTTTAATTGAGTCTGTACATCCATTCTTTGATTTTTTTAAAGGTTCTTTTAAAAAAAGAGGGATTCATTTTCTGGCCAATGTTAGCCTTGGAGTAGTAAATGCACTCATGAATGCAGTTATTTTTGTAGGATTATGGTTATGGGCATCAACCTGGGCGGATGCCAGTAATTTTGGGCTTTTAAATTGGATCGAGAGTTCCTTTCCGGTAATGGCCGGTTGGCCCAGGGTCATAGTAGCCGTCCTTTTATTTGATATCTGGATGTATGCCTGGCACAGAATGAATCATGAGATCCCGTTTTTATGGAGGTTTCATCGCGTCCACCACTCCGACCCGAATATGGATGTTTCTACTTCAACACGGTTTCACACGGGCGAGATCTTGTTCTCATCTATACTTCGTATCCCAATAATTTTGCTTTTGGGATTATATCTGTGGGAGCTTTTTATTTATGGGATCTTAGTAGCGATCGTAGTTCAGTTTCATCATGCAAATATTAATCTGCCCGGTAAAATGGATAATATTCTTAGGTGGTTTATTGTTACTCCGCACATGCATAAAGTGCATCACTCCCGCTGGCAGCCGGAAACAGATTCCAACTACAGTACTATTTTTTCTTTTTGGGATCGTATTTGGAAAACGTTCAGGCTTCGTGATCCACTCAACACATTGAAGCTTGGTCTTGATGAATTTGACTCGGAAGAAGATCAGCAGATCAAAGGGTTGTTCTCTATGCCTTTTCGTAATAAGAAGGGAAATGAAAAATAAACTGAATTATAAATAAAAAAGCCTGATATGAAGTTGAATTCATATCAGGCTAATGATTATAGGAGCATGTAAGAATTATTCTTCTTCAGGAGGATTCCCCAGCTCTATCTCTTTCTCAATATATCCCCCGCGAGTGGATAGAATTTTAACGGTGCCTCGTGCTCCATCAATTCCATTTAGCTGCACCTCAAATACTGCTTCTTTAGATTCTCCGGCATCAGTATAACCGGCATATATCGTTTTGTCGTGCAGTTCAGGAGTGATGATCTTAAGCTTGGCATCTTCATAGCCTTTGGTTAACTCCGAGTCAAAATCCAGCTGTATGCGATCTTCTCGTACTATTTTAACCAACTGCGCCTGTTTTAGGGCCACGGGTATATTACCGGTGTTGGTCCAGTTTACAGAAATTCTATAGGTGTCGTTGCCTGTTTCCTCTATATCGACATCATCCAGTGTGATCTGAGGTAACTCTTTAGCCATCATCAGGTTGAACAAGGCTTGTTTCTCAGCCCAGCGCTCAAGCTGCCATGGCGGACCGTTTTGGCTGAAGAATTTCGGGTGAAAACCACCGATCTCTACTTCTCCTAGATCAGGATGATCAAATTTTGTCCAGGCTTTAAAACCACGGCTTTCATTTTCTTCATCATCCCAGCGCAAGGCATCATAATCATCATAGATACCATCTTCATTGTAATCTTTCATTGCGCCGTTATTCCAAAGCTCATCTCCATACCAGATAGACCCGAAATAGAAATAACCGAAATCGGGACCGTGCCCAAATAGTGGGCTTGGTTTAGAAGGATCTCCGGTCACTCTGTTGGTAGGGTACCGAGTCATGTAAGTTTCATAGACATCACCGGCCCAAGGGTACTCGGTGATCTCAAGTCCCAGACGGTCGTATTTTTCATACAAAGCCAGATCTTCGGGATACATGCGCTCTTCACTTTTAGAAGTAGAGGGAGGGCGAAGGTGCATAGGAACGCGGGTGTCCATGGAGTTTACCACGGAAATATTTGGGTGAGTCAGCATCCACATTACTACAGATTTTGATTCCGGTTCACTGAGCGGGTAATCACCGGCGCCATATTGGGTGTGTCCTCGACCGGTCAGATCTCGGCCAATATCCGGTCTCCAGTTTTCAGCATAATTCCGGTGAAGATCTAATCCTCCAATTCCATCCTCATTTATATCACCATCGCCGTCGTTATCAATGCCTTCAGAATAAACCAACCATTCCCCTTTACCGGGAAGTACGCGCTTCATCAGGCGGCCTTCAGGATCACGGGGGTCAATTATGTAGTTTGCCTCGTCCATTTCATCAGGACCGGCTTTCTTTCGCATGTCATAATTGATACCATCGCCGTCAAGATCTTCAGCAGAATCTTCGTCAAGCAGTCCATCCCGGTCATTATCGTGAGGGCGGACAGAGCTACGATTTGCTTGTGCAGTGTGGAGATACAGGTTTGAGCCGTCCGGATTATTTTGTGGTCGAAGGTAAATGGCCTTTGTATCGATCAGTTCTGTGATCTCAGGGTCTTTACCATAATTCTCAAGCAGGTGCTTGGTCAGCCATAAGATGGATTCACTGCTTGTGATCTCGCCGCTATGCCGGCCACCCTCAAAATAGGCTGCAGGTTTATCAGTATGCTTGCCTGTTTCTTTATTTGTGATGGTCATTTGCAGGATAGGCCTTCCTTCAAAACTTTTCGCTACCTCATATAGATCCACAATATCAGGATACTCCTCTGCCCAGCGTTCATACCAGGTGTACATTGTGTTAACGGTGTGATAGGTGTCGAAGGCGAGTTCATCTCCCGCTTCATATTCAACTTCCGGAAAACGATGCTGTTCAAAAAAGCTGATGCCGTGCCGTTCACCGCCTACAGTATACATGGTAGTGTCTGATTCCGGCCAATCCGGTTGATCTAAAGGAGTATAATTTTGTGCAAATGCCTGGATAACTGTACACAGGACAATAAGAAGTGCGATCCCGATATTCTTCATGCTAAATAAAAATTGGTTTAAAATTTAATAACTGTATGCAATGTAATGTATTACAGTTAAAAATATAGACCTGTTAAATATTGTTTACGGGAAGAGAAGAATAGATAATTGAAAAGGCAGAAGAAGATTATAAATATTCTACAACTGCGGTAATTGAACCCTGATAGTGTCCATCCAGGGATTTGGCGTTTTTAACTTTGCCATTAACAGAGATATCGTGCGTACCTGATTCATGACTTATTTTGTTCACAGTCAGAGATTCAAACTCAATGATCTCACCAAGCTCATTTTTGATCACAGAGTTTTCTTCAACATGAATGCTAATGTCGGTACCGGGAGCTGATACTAAAGAAAATGAGCCGGCTTTAATTTCATCGCTTAAGTTTTCTGAATTAAGATCGATAACAGCATCTTGAATAAGTGTAAAGCCTGCACCGCTAATGATGTCAACTTTAGCTTGCATAACAGCAGTCACCTGTGCATTTGCTGTAAAAGAAAAGCCTGTAATTAAAAGGGTCAATATGGAAAGTGTTAGTGCTTTCATGAGTCGTTTTGTTGTTATCTCTCCCGCCTAATTTATTAAATTATTCTAATATTAAAAAATCTTAATAATTAGAATTACGCACTAAATCCTCTCAATTATCCAATTTTACTATTCAGCGTATCAATAAGAGAAGCTTTTTACATTTATTAGAAATTAGAGAATTCTAATAAATATTGATTTGACATAAAAAAAGCCTCCAAAGGAAGGCTTAAATAAGGAGATCTGTAAACTTTAGATTCTAAAAAATCTCTTCAACTTGATGCGCTTCGCTCTTTTCTTGAGTGTGGAAAGTAGTTCCTTTTCTAACCCTAGTTTTTGTAGGTCTAATTCAATTTCTTCAAATAAGTCATCTGGATTCAATACACCGAGATGCTTAATAAAGGTATTAAGATGTGATCGTAAATATTTCTTTCGATTCTTGTCAAGTACATTAATGATCTCTTCCCATTTTTCCGGTTTTACGGAACACTCAATTCCCAAGCCGATGGCATCAGAATCATCAGGGCTGTTCAGACAAATTTCGAGCTGAAGCTCCAGGCTTTGTGGCAAGGGCTCTGGCCGGAGCAATTTTGGTCCTTTGTGTTCTTTAAATCCTTTTGGGAAAAAACTTTTCCAAAGTTCACCGGTAGCCGGATCATGGTAAAAGACCTCAAAAGTGTCCATGTTCTTGCGAACCGGTACCATATCTTTTATACGCTCGATCTGTCTCTTGTTGTTTAGGATATACATAATATTCTGAGTCTTAAAGATATGTACTTTTAGTATTCCTAAAAGTTCCTTGTAGATGATTAATTGGTAAATTGGACAGTTATATTAAGAATTCTTAATGCAAATAATACACGGAAAGCTGCTGTAATAAAAAAAAGGGGACGTTATTGCTAACGTCCCCTTTATTGAATTGTCGGGGCGACAAGATTTGAACTTGCGACCTCTCGACCCCCAGCCGAGCGCTCTACCGTGCTGAGCCACGCCCCGATCAATGAGCGCTAAAGATACAGGCTTTGGGGGCAGTGTTCAATCTTATTTTTTCTTTTCTTGACGTACTTCGATAGTAGACTACTATCATATTACTATCGAAATGGCATCACTTATAAAGCAACAGACTCTATTAAGTTCAATTCTACAACAGTCAAAGACGACCTAAACAAAAGCGGGTACCATTAAAAACCAGAACTAAACAAACGGCCTTAAGCTTAAGCGCAAACTGGAAGATAAATTTGTAACCTGCACTTATGATACTTGGTTGGATGAGACTGTTAACATTGAGGGAGAAGAGCTAAGCAAGGACTAATGAAAACAGGAGCCATATATTTTACTAATGGTTGATACTATAAAGGCTTTCCTTTATATGGTAATTCTGAAAATTGACCCTTTCCCTAATTCACTGGTAACGCTTATTGACGCATTATTTTTATCGATAAACTCTTTAACCAGTATTAATCCAATTCCAGCACTGCTTTCACCTGCTGTCCCCTGAGCATTGTGATTGTCATTATAGCTAAAAAGGCTATCAACTGTAGATTGGCGCATACCAATACCAGTATCCTCAACTTCAATTATATGATGTTTATCAGCATGAAGTACCCTAATATATATTGAGCCTTTTTTATTTGTGTATTTAATAGCGTTGGAAAGAATGTTACGGATAACCACTTTAATCATTTTTTCGTCTGCAGAAATACAAGCATCCTTTGAGTAATATTCTTTGGTTATTGAAATATTTTTCAAATCAATAGTATCATGATAACCTGATAAAATACTTTCAATTATCTCGACAATATTTAATGAGGCTATATCGGGGTTTAAATGAACAAGATCATGTTTTGTCCAAAACAAAACATCCTCCAAAGTTGAATAGGATGTGCTTACATTGTTATTCACTTTTGATAGTAAAGGGAGCAATTCTGACTTTTTGTAATTATCAAATTCCGAAATAAGTTGATCTAACAACATTATGACTGAGCCAATACTGCCTCTAACGTCATGTGAAATTAGTGAGAGAAACATTGTCTTAAGTTTAACCAATTGACCTAGCTGGGCGTTTTGATCTTCTAAGGTTTTAGATTTCAATAATAACTGTAAATCAGTCTCAATTAGAATTTTTACTTGCCCTAATAGATCTTTGAAATTTTGACTGTAGTGATTTTCCTTATTATCGAGAAGACAGACTGTTCCAAAAACCTCACCATCCGGCCAGTTTATTGGTAAGCCCAAATACGAGATCATATTAATATCTATATCAGGATTATCAATTTTCCAAATGGGGCTTTTTGTTGCATCAGGAACCAATAACTCAATTTGAGTTCCAATTACAGTTTCACAGTATAGGCCGTGAATTAAGGGGACTTTTTCATTTACTTCATAAGGATTTTCATCTGTTTCGCTTTTTAAGAAAACTTCAATATTCTCTTCATTCAATCGCATAATCAGCCCGGAGGGTACATGCACTATCTTTGCGATTGTATCAATTAAAGCCTGCCATTTTTTAATCACTGAAGGCTCTATTTCAGGTTTGGAATCAGACGTTATTTCAACTGTTTTTGTTTCTTTTTCACCCCTTATATTTACTGTAGAATATTTTTTCATGAGTGGCGCAGTTCGTCTTTTAAAAAATAGTCGAGTTCATTGTAACTAAACTAATTTAATTTTATGACTTAATAAATTAAATGAACTTAATTGCTGATCCATAGAGCGTCTCCTTTAATCATGATAACAAGCACTATTATAAATATTTTTTTTACCCATTTTCCCTATACCTAACAAATATCGATAGGTAGCAGCTTCAGATATTTTGTTAATTGAAAATCATAAGAAAAATACGTCACCTCCTTGCATCAATCTACCCTATCAGTTTAACTACTATTTTAGCTCGATGATATTCTGTATATCCTGGATCAGTTAGACTGGCAGATGATAAAGAAAATTGACGAGGGTTTTTTTTGGTCGTTAATTAGTCAGAAATATTCTGGAAAAATGCTTCAACATCCTCGATAAGCCCATCTATGTTATCTTGAATATCTTTAACTTTTTTCAGCTCAATATTTTCAAATTCATCATCTAACTTAAAAGACTTGATAATGTCTTCTCCATGGATTCCTCTCAAAATTTGACTCTCTAAATTGTAGTATAGTTCTTTAAATAGCTCAGGGAACTTCTCATGACTAAGAATCTCATTAACTTTGTAGCTAAAGTTGGAATCAATTACTTCATTATCTACACCCATTTTCATGATGATCAAATCTAGTGCGGCATTAAGATGTATTAATTTCGAATGGGGATTATCGCTTTCCTTTGCTGCTTCTAATCTATCCTGAATCGCATTTTTCATTATAAATGTCCTTAAAAAATTAAAATTGATCTGCTTTGATGCTGTATGCTTTTCAATTACAATATCTGTATAAGGGTTCAGAAAGTCATCCATTTTTAGTTGGAGTATAACCGGTGCCGGTGACAGGGGATGTTAGTGGTTAAGTGGCCAAATATTGGGAAACTATTTTTTGGAAGAAAAAGCAGAGTGATCGCTAGGTAAAATACTTTGCCCAAAGAGTTTTCGGGAAATCACACCACTTCGCCACTGGATTAGCTATTTAATCTAAAAGAAAGGACAAAGCTCTTCCTTTCGCTGACTCAGGTATTAACTAATGTAGGCTTCATACACTAATTTTCTGAGATAAAAATAAAATTACTTTTTGGCTCATTATTGCCGAAAGCTCTGGCCTTGGGTTCCGGCTTCAGCTAGTCAACGTACTTCTTTATTTCTACAAACTTAATAATTCTGTCATACCTCCATCCCATGGTTGGTTCCTAAGTGTTTCAAGAAAGTGACTGGCAAACCCAGTCACGTTCAGCCACCACTATGTGCCTCTCCGCGCATTTGCTTTACGTAATCTGAAACATGCTCTCCATATTTATTCCTCACAAAATCAGACCGGTAATCGCTTCCTTTAATCAGCTTGCGACAGTCATCCGCACCGCAGTTGCATGTAAAAGGCTCCATGATTTCATTACAGAACGTGGCATAGTCAAGAGTGATCTCATCTCCGGCCGGGATCGATTTTCGGGCGGTAACATTCAATCCGGTCAACCAGGCGTTGGGTTCACAGGAGTGATTGATGGGCATCCACTCTTCGGGGTTCGGATTCCATATCACATAGATCTCGTCGCTTATAGGCCATGCATATTGTCTGAACCACTTCTTTTTTTCTTCACTCCACGTGTTCTCTACACGTGATCGGCTGACTAGGTGGTGTTCCTGTTCCTCATGTTTAAAAATGAGATCATTTTTTGGAATATCTTTCGTAGCCAAAATTCGATAACCATGGTCAGGATGAAACGCCCGTTTCCATGGTCTTTGTAGAACGCGTTTACTGGCTGATTTAAGAATAAGGTTTACAAAATGTTCGTGGCCACGCTCGTCGTTCAAAAGTATGAGATCGGCGCTTCCTTCGGCTTCCGGTGGATAGAAGATTCCGCAGTTCGGGTTGATCTCGAGTATATAGGCCTCACCTTTTTCATTCACACGCAAATCGCATCTTCCATAACCGGTTCCGTTTAATCCGTGGAAAAGACTTCGGGAGGCATAGCTCAATTGATTGGCCAGCGAACTGTCTACAACAGGCTTGATTTTCATACCTGTATAGTCAATCCATTTCAGATCAAAATGCTTGAAACTTTCTCCGGGGGGAAACAGGAACTCAAGAGGTTCATAGGCTACCGGATTATCCTGATTTTCGGCCACAAGAACAGTGAACTCGCGGCCTTCGATAAATTCTTCCACCATGGCATGTCCAAACTGATCGATCATGATCTGGGACTGTTCGAGCAGTTGCTTATGATTTTCGACCCTCGAGGAGGTTGTAAGGCCGATACTGCTGTAGCTGTTCGGGTGCTTTACAATCAATGGATATTGTAGATGGCTTGTCTTCGTTTTAAGCTCATCAAGTTCGGTAATGATCAGATGGCCCGGCACCTTGACGTCATAATACCGGCACACCATTTTCATCATTTCACGGGTGGGATCATAGAATGAATTATCAGCTCCAGTAAATGGTATATTCAATCGCTCCAGGGTTTGCACTACTTCAATACCGGCACGATCCTCATCCCAACTTCCGTCGCAAAGGTTTACAAAAACATCAAAGCCTTGCGAGGCTAGTTCCGTCAC